>Ga0214542_1000433_pt1 | contig 74662 bp, 35 predicted proteins | sample CNSS1metaG_FD_160096 | JGI IMG/M metagenome (GOLD analysis project Ga0214542, IMG submission 160096) | Root nodule microbial communities from cowpea collected in UCLA plant growth center, Los Angeles, California, USA - CNSS1 | ecosystem: Host-associated > Plants > Roots > Nodule | place: USA...
GAAACTTAATAAGTTTCTATTCAACTTCTTGGTAGAAGTATAATAGCTCTTCTAGAGTCTTCAAATATATTTGTAGTACTATAAATAATACTAACATTGATGTCTCGCATTATCAAACAAGAGAAAATTTATTACTCTTGAGAATTGTATAAGTTGTTGCACTATCAATAAGACACATATCTTTTGGTACTAGTGCAAACATTCGTTTTTCATATAAACGTAAATATCAATATGAGATTTATGTTTTTTTTAACACTCTCATAATCAATGAGGTGATTAATGCTTCCATTTTCTTTAGCAAAGAAAATAACAATATCAAGATGAATAACATCCATATGGCCATAATCAGAATCACCATCTTCCTAAGCAAAGTGTGTTTCTATGTTCTTCTCATTATTTGTAAGATGCTTTGGTGTACAATAAGTACAACTCAAATGGCCTTTACTATCGTAATGGTAATAAATACTTTCATCTTTTTGTCAATATTTTCACATTTTCCTTCTCCTTTTTTTTTCACATTATTGTGTCACTTCTGGTGAAAAAATGTGTCTTTGAAATTTTCTTTATAACCATGTCCATAATCAAGATCACGATCACAATCATGAAAATATAAATAAAATGTTGTTGCATTCACTTGTGGGAATGGAGCAGAATCAATTTGGACAACTTTCATGATTTTCTATCAAAAGTTCATTGCTTTTTTCAGCCATACAAAGGCATGAAATAAATTCATAATATTGATTGCTGCATTCACTTCTGGGAATGGAGCAGATTAGGCGGATCTCATGATTTTTCATCAAAAGCTTGATTGTTTTGTCCAGCCAGCCATACATAGGCATGAAATAAATTTATAATATTTGTGAATCCTTTCTCACAATATTTTTGTCGCATGAGCAAATTAGTTGCTTAGATGTTTTATTTCTTGATTTAATGGTATCCAATTATCCATTGCATCTAAATGTATTTCAAAATTTAAAATCCAATATAAGAAATTCTTCCTTGCAATATCAAGGGCCACAAATCCAAATTTTGCAATGTTTCGCATGTTTAGAACTAACACGTAAAATAATAATATTAATAATAATCATCGTCATAATAAAAATAAATAATAAGACGGAGATGAAAATTGATAAGGTCAAACAATTCTCATCACAAGAATATAAGGTAAAATTATAAATTGAGAAAGGATTAGAAAGAGTTTGGATTGAGACACACAGAACCCTGTCATTAGAGAGAAAAAGCTTTCGCTAGTCCTCAGTTGGTTGGAACATCGTGCTGCTGATAATGTGTTATGAAATAAAACGAATAACAAAGAGAGAATAATAGATAATAGAGAAGAAACAATAGAGAATAGAGAATGAGAGAATAGGGAGCAACTCTCATTTATGTATTATTATTGATAGGAAGAGTCCTATTTATAGATACAATAGGTAATCCATAAAGGAAACAAATCAACTTAATTAATACAAATATTTACCATAAAGAATAATGAATTATATGAGTAAATGTATCAAATCAATAGACAATCATTAATTCATAACAAATTCTTAATTATATACATTGATTATTGTCTTTATATACTAAATTACTATGTTACAATCAGTTAACAATCGAGAGATTTAATTTGTAAATGTTAATTATTTATGTTCAAATATTTTTACATATTATTATTGTTTAGATAGCATGATATAAAAAATAATCTTGTAAATATTTTTTTAATGTAATAATAACAATTAGACAGATTAACATTTCCATTCTCATGTAATGTTAAAAGCATCGACGCAACTTGATAAATTTTATATTGATATTACATCAATTTTTAATTGAATTGATATGGTAAAATACATTGATTACAGGAATAATCATTGTGGTTATTTTCGTATATACACCACATTATTATTTTTATAATGACCATTACATGAGAATATTAAATCACTTCAAATAATAAAAAAAAAAAACTACCGTAACAAAATTGTTTTGAAAAGTATGCAAATGTTACCCGGAATGACAGTGATAAAAGAATTCGTTTATCTGTCTTAATTTTGTGTAAGTAATATTTTATTTTTCAAACAAGGTATATGGATTAGGATAAATGTATACATATTTGCTCAATTTTTATATTTATATCACATTCAATATTTCTAACAATCTTGTATCATTTAAAAGTTAAAATCAAAGACTGTTTAAATATTTCTTTTTCATCTTTTCATATTTCTTTTAAAAATAAAATCGTAATGAAATCATATTTTAAAAAGTACAATATCTCACAGGTAAGTAAGGTGATTAATTTTAAAGAGGATAGTAATAATTTGCATATAATTTAAAAAGCTCTTGTATATCTGTTTTTCATTCAATATTTTCATTTGTTTAATTTGTTGAATATGACAAAGTTTTATTAGATTTGAAAAGTCTTTCCCCTTTTATCATAACTTGATTATTTATTCTCAATTTTAATATTTGTTTCATTGTTATTCTTTAGCACGAGAATGTCTTATCTTATCTCCAAGTACTATTACCCTTAATTTATTGAATAACATAAAAGTCATATTATCCTCTTTGTTATTTTCAACTATTATTTTTATTTCATTTAAACCATCTTTGTTTCCGTAGAGTTCTGCGCTCATACTCTTTCTAAGTGTTCAATTTATTTAATATTCAAAAAGTTTATCCAAAGTTTCAGGATAATTTCTCTCCTATCACAACTTTAATTACAAGTTTATTTTAATTAAATTTTATTAAAATAATGCATTGTATTCTAAAAAAATACAATCCTCAATTTCATGAAATAAATTTTTTCTACATTATTTTAATTTGCAATAATTCATCTTGAAATTAATTTGTTCCTTGATATAATTATTATTGTTTTATTATATGTAATTTGTTTATATTTTATAAAATGTAATGACTTTAATTGTTTCGTAATTATCTCGTTATCATTGTAATTTGGATAAATATATTCAATTTAATATAATCTAATAATTGTTTCTTATTACTCGTTTTTATAAACACGTTTAAAATGATGAAAAATACATTTCTAAATTTTAATTTTTTTCTGACGTGTGTATATTATAATTTTAACGAGGGTAATAGAAATAATAGTGTGATGATAAAGTTTATCTCATTCAATATTGAATACAAATATAGGAATGATGATGATTTTTTATGGTATAATGTGTTAATGTTCCCCCACCCTCACATATCCTAAAAATAAACACCTAATATTATGTATATACTTTTATTTTCAAAATTAATACTTTCCAAACATTTTTCCTTCTTCTATTCTTAAAGAAATTTCGAAAAAATACTTTTATAATATTTTTAATAATGGAAAACCAAAACACATGAAAGCAAGTACTTAGGATCAATCCCCTTCATTTTTCTAAAAATAAAGAAGCAAGAATAAGTTTCCAAACAATTTTTTATAATTATAAGAAGAGTCAAACAAAAACTTTTTCCCTTATTACTACTTAACACTTTAACGATATTATAAAACAATAATTGAGATTTATTAAGTAATAAACAAGAATATTAAACATGTGTAACTCCTAATAAATCTGGCCAATAATAACCATATGTCCAAAATAACAAGTTAAAAGACTATGTCACTATCATTTTTCTTCCAAAAAAAAAAAAAATCTTAAAATTTGCAAGTAAACTCTTTTATCTCCATACTCGAAATCCACACAATCAAAAGACTAAAAGTAAGTTTATCCTTAACTCTTAAAAATATTTATGAACTACTTTGTTTAAAGAAATATTATTTTTTTAAATCGCGTAGGAAAAAATGAATTTTCCCCTAAAAAAAACTAGGTTCATTAAAATAGAGAAGAACTAGGTATGGTTCATTATAACATTAATTTCAATTTTCTTCTCCAAATTATTAAACAAGTACAATAAACAAAAAAGAAGATTAAAATATGACCTAATGGAAAAATGAAAAAAAAAGAAAAAAGGATATGCGTTGTGTGTAACCTATGGCATGAGAGAAGGCAAGCGAAGCTTTTAGCTTGGTGCGTATTTGTTTGTTTATTTCCCTTTCCCTTCCTCTCCTCTATAGTTTGGGTGACAACACAAACACAAACAAACACAATGGTGTGTTGATCACTCTCTCTCTTCTCTCTTCCTCTCTCTCCATTTGATGTCTCTCCCCACCAAACGGTCGGGCACCGCTGGTTCCTCCCCGTCGCCGCCACCCCCTATGAAAAAGGCCAAGTCGCTCCTCCTCCGCGCCCCCTCCGACGACGCCGTTTTGGACTCTTCCCCCATGCCTCTCGACGACGATCTCCCCAATGCCCGCGCCGCCAATCTTTCCCGCAAGAAAGCCACCCCACCCCAGCCCGCCAAGAAGCTCCTCATCAAGCTCCACAAAGGTCCGATTCATTCCACTTCGTTTTTAACCCTTCCCCCCTCTTATCTCGAGGGTTTTTCTCTCTCTCCGATTCCCCAATAACGCCCCTTTCCCTCTTCTCCAATTCTTCCTCGCTTAATTTCTGTTACTTAATTTTAGGTATTTGCACTTAATTGTTGCTTTTGATCTGTAATTGTTCCCAAAGATTCTACCTTCGTTCTGTTCCAGCTTTCATTTGTGCCTCTATTTAGCTTCCTCTTGCTTTCTACTAGCTTTATGTCGTTGGGTTGGAGTCTAGAGTGCCGTAGATTAGTAACTTAGCGAGTCTGAGTGCGGAAGTAAAAACAGTTCCAGTTCTTATAGTTCTTATGGTAAGATAATGGTAAGATAATGACCTTGTGCCGATGATTTTCTCATTATACAGGAGGAGACAGGAGACTGAACTTAAACTTATGCACTTCTTCTTTGTGTGTTTGTGAAAAATTAGACAAGAAACTTTAATCAATATTTTTGTATTTATTCTGTGTAAGGTAAGAAATTACAAGGATATGGAGATAATAGTGTTCCATTGTCTGACATGTCCTAGGTAGTGGGTTTGATTTTATGTTGATGATATCCATTGTCTTCTTCTGACATTTCCAAGATAATGATGTAGGTAGGTCGCGATACCAACCCTGTTAGACTCGAGTTATCTATGGGCACATTTCTATCTAGATTTAGTGTCTAAAACTCAAAGTTCCTCATGCTTGTCGTGTGAGTATGTTGAATAGGCCTGCTAAACATGGATTTGTTGTGTGTTTGTTTTCCCTATTTAGAGTTTATTTCTATCTTCATCCTATTGTGGTATATATAAAAAATATCTAATTTTTAACTCAAGAATAAGAGGGCTTCTAAATTTTTATTTAATCTTTTCCGTTTTTTTAGCTAAGCCAACTTTGCCCACGAACTTTGAAGAGGATACATGGGCAAAACTAAAGTCTGCCATTTGTGCTATATTTTTGAAGCAACCTAACTCATGTGACTTAGAGAAGCTTTATCAGGTAATAATGGAATTTTCAAATTATTATTTTTATTATTATTGCTATCAGGCAACAATTGGTATTTAATGTGAACTTTATAATCCTTTACAATCTCTGTAGGCGGTGAATGATCTCTGCCTCTACAAGATGGGTGGAAATCTTTATCAAAGAATAGAGAAGGAGTGTGAATCACACATATCTGCAGCATTGCAGTCTTTGGTTGGCCAGAGCCCAGATTTGGTTGTTTTCCTCTCTCTAGTTGAGAGATGTTGGCAGGATCTTTGTGACCAAATGTTGATGATTCGTGGTATAGCCTTGTATCTAGACAGGACCTATGTGAAACAAACGGCAAATGTACGGTCATTATGGGACATGGGCTTACAACTTTTCCGCAAACATCTTTCATTGTCTCCTGAAGTAGAACACAAAACTGTTACTGGTCTTCTTCGAATGATTGAAAGTGAAAGGTTAGTCCTTTTTGGCAATCTCAATATTTGTAAAGACTGGAAAACTGTCAAATACATGCTACCTGTTGTTTAAATGATCCATACTTCTATCCATATAAGCATGGGTGAGCTGCGATAAAGAGTTTCTTGGCTCTTCTCTTTGGTTTTATTTTATGTTTTAATCTTTGTGCCTCCATTCCTTTAATTTTTTGTATTTAATGAAATGCATACATGCTGAATATACTTGCCAATAGTAATATCATTGATTACAAAATATCAATTTCCAAACTGCAATTACTAATTTGAGTTCCATTTAAATTCAGGACTACGTTCCTCTGACCTTATCTTTCTTAAGAATTGTTCTTTTGATTAATGAGGAAGAATATTAATCAGGCATGTTTTGCTTGTGGAATTGGATATTCAAACCTGCATATAGTTTCAGGGGAGTGGGCATTAATTTTCAGGTTAGCAAAATGACCTATGATGGCTGCTTTTTAATCCCTGAAAGTGAGTGATAATCACTTGCGCATGAACGGTTAGGATTGGAGACATCTAGAGGGGTTTAAATGAGATCCTTAGTTGTTATCAATGAGTTTATCACATAAGACATTTTTTTATGACCACAAATTTTCTACTGACCTATGTAATCACTTCAATTGGGCATCTCATTAGAATGTATTGGAATGTCAACTGTTATTTTTTTTATTTAAATCTGTTGCAACTTTTGTATACGAAATATGCAAAGGGTTGGGTTTTTTAACATATTAGATTCATTGCATAAAATATGAGGCTTCATTTTCTTATTATAATTATACTTTCTCATTCAGTTTAGGAAAGTTAGCTGTAAGATCCTTTTGTGTCATGAGTTACATATTTTTTCTGGTCTCCTCAGAAAAGGTGAAGCAGTGGATAGAACCCTTCTAAACCATCTTTTGAAGATGTTTACTGCCCTGGGAATTTATGCAGAAAGCTTTGAGAAGCCATTCCTTGAATGCACATCTGAATTTTATGCTGCTGAAGGTGTGAAATACATGCAGCAATCAGATGTTCCAGATTATTTGAAGCATGTGGAGGTGTTTTCTTTTCCATAGCCCATTGTATTATTTTATTGGCTTTAGTTATTTACGTAATTCTTTAATAAATGGATTATGTCATTCAATATCAGAGTATTATCTGCTAATGAAAGTTATCTTTTTTGTCAATTCTTCCCTTGTCCATGTTGTGTACTTACTGCATGGGTGTTTTTGGGTGCTCCTTTTGCAGATAAGATTGCAAGAAGAACATGAAAGATGCTTGATCTACTTGGATGCAAGTACTAGGAAGCCATTGATAGCAACAGCAGAAAAACAACTTCTTGAACGTCATATACCTGCCATCCTTGATAAGGTTTTGATCACGTCAACTACTAGATTTTGAGCTGGTAATTTTTGTTTTCTCTTTCATTGCTTAAATCTTATTTTGTGTGTTATTTAGGGCTTCGCAATGCTTATGGATGGGAATCGTATTGAAGACCTTCAGAGAATGTATTCACTCTTTTTAAGGGTCAATGCCCTTGAGTCACTGAGGCAGGCAATTAGTTCATACATCAGGAGAACTGGTCAGGGCATTGTTTTGGACGAGGAGAAAGATAAAGATATGGTTTCATCCCTTTTGGAATTTAAGGCTTCTCTTGACACAACATGGGAAGAAAGCTTTTCCAAGAATGAAGCATTCTGTAACACCATCAAAGATTCATTTGAGCATCTCATCAATCTTCGTCAGGTACTTCTCATTTTATTGTGTTAGTGTCGATTTAATAAATATCCCAAGATAGAAATCCCCAGCCAATCTTCTGGAAATTTCTCAACCTAATATGGGCATAAATAAGACATCTTATCTACTATATGATTATGTGTAAGTGACTGACAATCCTATTCGTGCAAACATACTGTCCGTAAAAGATAGTTGAGTTACTTGATTTTTCTGTTTTTTTTTTTAAATTATTCAAAGCTGATTTTTCTGTTACAACAACTGCCTCATGCATGGTAGTTGTTGCACTCTATGCTCACCTCCTGGAGTAAACTCTCCAAATGGGTGGTTTGTTTGGACTTGTATTCTCTTATTGTCTTTCATTTTCTGCCATGTCCCTTACATTGCAAAATAAATGAAGTATGACTTCTGAACTGTATATTGGATGAAACATACCAAGATAGAGAGAGGTATGTTAGGTCTATGAATCTGGAACATTTCAGTGTACTGTCTCAGAAAAGAGATGAGCGTGACTTGTACGGATCTCCTAGAAAAGGATGTAGTGGCATAAGGGTGCCTAAATTAAGTGCCCCCAGGGCTCCCGTCAATTTAGCCCTTGGCCTTGGTTAGTAGGGGTGTTAGCAGAAAGACCAAAGATGGGAATTCTTCAATGTCTTTGCTAGCTTACCATTTTCTGAGGAAACAGCAAAAATAAATAAAGAACACCCGCATTGAATAAAGCATGTCTTCCCATTATCTTATCCTTAAAAAATTATTAGGAGAGTGCTATTTCATAGCGCGGATCATACTGTATATTCATAATTCTATAACTAATGGCTTCTAGTGTAACATTCATGTACATAATGCTTTTCATAGTCATGAAAACCACCACAGCCTAGGTAACCATTATTACTGTATTAATTCCTTGAATATATTATATATATAACGCTAAGAAAATTCATTGTGTTATTTGTTTCTCACCCTGCGGCTAGCTCGAAAGTCTAAATGGTTTTTGCATATCTGTTACCTCGTGGTCTAAACTTCCATAGTCCAATTTTGGCCATTCCCATTCTTGTGATTGAGTATCTGTGCAAGCTGTTGGTTAACCATACTATCTTTTGTCCATTAGAGTGCTTGTGAAGATGTGCTTTCCACTTTTAGGCTTAGGTCTTTATTTTTTACATTTGTGTGGGATTTATTTTACGTGTGATTTACATTTGTGCAAGCTGTTGATTAATCATACTATCTTTTGTCCATTAGATGGCTTGTGAAGATGTGCTTTCCACTTTTAGGCTTAGGTCTTTATTTTTTACATTTGTGTGGGATTTGTTTTACGTGTGATTTGCAATCAACTAACTGCTTTCCTATTTTTTTTCCCTCGCCAGAACCGGCCTGCAGAGTTGATTGCCAAGTTTTTGGATGAGAAACTTCGTGCAGGTAACAAGGGAACTTCAGAAGAAGAGTTAGAGGGCACACTTGATAAAGTCCTGGTTTTATTCAGGTTCATACAGGTATGTTTGATGTTTCATTGGTGTAGTAGCTAACAATTACACCTTATTCCCTGTATTCTTTTGTTTCTGGTCATCGTGCTATCATACACTTCTACTGATCTTTCTCTTCCATACTGATATTGGCAAGATTACTTGACATTTTGTTGTTAAAGGGCAAGGATGTGTTTGAGGCATTTTATAAGAAAGATCTTGCAAAAAGACTGCTTTTAGGAAAAAGTGCTTCTATTGATGCTGAGAAATCGATGATCTCCAAGGTTAGGGATTTTCATTCTTTTTTAATTTCTGAAATAATCAAATGGTTTCTCATACAAGTTTTAGTAATATCAGCAGTTTTCTTTTGTTAATACAGTTGAAGACCGAGTGTGGCAGCCAGTTCACTAACAAACTAGAAGGGATGTTTAAGGTACAAATCTTTGAATTATGCCTAATTTTTTTCCTTTTATCTTTCTCTTTGAATTAGCCAGTTCAATGGGAATTTGAATGTGGTTAGGATTTTTTTGGTTCCATTTAAGATTCAACAGTATGGTTTTCAATTTGTAAATTCCTTTTTAATCTTATGAAATTGTTGATTATTGTTAAATTATAGGAAAAAGAGAGACATTGAGCTGAAACCGTGTGTTTGTGAGACAATATGAGTGCTTTATTTATATTGAGATAACGGAATCAAAATAATTAGTAGAAGAAATTTGTTATAGAAGATAGGATGCAATAATATGTAAATTCAGGCATACTAGATCTGGGCCCTAAGAGATTTTGTCATGATATCTGCAAGTTGATTATTTTATTTTTAAGACTTAGTAATGATTTCTTTGGGCAGAATCTTCTCATGAACTTAGTAACAGTTAACTGCTATGTTTGGTTCTTTTGTGAGATATTAGACTAGATGCAATGTGAAGGGTTGCCTGATTATCGTAATACAAATTCATTTATTGAATGTTATAAAACTTCAATTTTTAAAGTAGTCCGAGCAAGTCTGCATGGAACTGGCCTAGCCCTATATTATGGGCTAGATCAAGCAACATTCTTGTTTAACTTTCCTGTGAGAGAATATCCACCAATGGACACAGTATCCCATATCAGAGTGTATATCAATAATCTATGTAAGACCATGTCCAATCTGCATCACAGTACCCAGTTATCTTCATCTACAGTCCTTGTGAAGTAGCCTTTTTGATGTAACTGAGATACAATCACTGCATCCTGGGGATTGCATAAATTGATTCTCTACAACTACACAAGAAATTTCAGGTCTAATGATTATAAGATGAGTTTTTCAACCAGTCTTCGATTTTTTTTTTTTGAACTGAATGTGGTTCTCCTTATCTGGGTAACAACTATTATCAAGATCTGTGGGACTACAATGGGTCTATATCTGACGTACTCATGTTTCCTTCAAAATGTCTACTGCGCACTTTCTTTGGGGAATTGCTATACCACTCTTTGATTGAGTAATTTAAATACCAAGAAGGTAATTTAGATTGCCAAGATCTCTTGTTTGGAGGTGGTTAGACAAAGCAACTTTCAATTGAGAAATTATTGCAAAATAATTTCCTGGGATGATTATCATCAACATAGGCAATCAAACAAACATTTCCAAACCAAGCTAGACTCTCTTTGAGCTAGAAACCCGAGAGGCTGCTACATATTCTAACCCCCTTGATGACCAGAGGAGGCACACCAACCAGTAACAATAATAGTGGTGTAAACAGTACAAAAAGCTTGAATCAGTGGCTTATAGCGGATGCTGGGGCCTTCAGGACTTGGGTGAGTATGCATTGTGGCATTGCACAGCTCTGGGAAATTGAGCAGGATCGAACCTGCAGTGTTACAAAGTTAAAGACTGTGGTGAAATGCTCGAATAAAGAAGCACCTTGTAGATTGTGTATTTATGCACATTCTAGAGTTGATTAAAATTAAAATCTTTACGTATATCAAAAACTATAACTGATACATGAATCTGAACAATCCTGTATCTTCAACAATAAAAGCTAATTACTAATGATCATATAGTTTTGTACAACTACTTTACGATGATCTCACAAACTTCATGCATTAATATAGCTTTACTATCCCTTGATTTTTATAACTTATGTTTTTTTTTTTCTGATTCAGGACATTGAATTATCGAAAGAAATAAATGAGTCCTTTAAACAGTCATCTCAGGCTAGGACAAAACTCCCATCAGGGATTGAAATGAGTGTTCACGTCTTGACAACTGGGTAAACTGTGTTTTCCCTTTCTTTTTTATTGATAATTTTTATGTGCCTCTGTTTTTTCAGTGAATCTAATTGGAATAATTGGATGGGTGTAGGTACTGGCCAACATATCCACCCATGGATGTTAGACTTCCTCATGAATTGAACGTTTACCAGGTTGAGCACACACCATAAATGTTCTTTCAACTGTTGGCGTTGTTGATACTTTAAGTGACTTCCTTGACACGGTCCTTTCCTTTCCATTATTCTTTCTTCAGGATATTTTCAAAGAGTTCTATCTAAGCAAGTACAGTGGAAGACGTCTGATGTGGCAAAATTCATTAGGTCACTGTGTCTTAAAGGCAGAGTTTCCTAAAGGGAAAAAAGAGCTGGCTGTTTCCCTATTTCAGGTTTGCCTCTTGAAAACCGTTATTTTATTTTTTATGTTTTCATTTTTATTCAAGTCTATCTTATGTTGTACACATTTTTCTGTTATTAATTCTGTATGTCTGATTGTGTTTCAGACTGTTGTTCTGATGTTATTCAATGATGCTGAGAAACTAAGTTTTCAAGATATCAAGGACTCTACTGGTATTGAAGACAAGGAACTGAGGAGGACTCTGCAATCACTTGCCTGTGGAAAAGTTCGTGTCCTACAAAAGGTGTGCTTGTAATCATTTGCAGAACAATCAGTTTAGGATTTTGTTTATACAGTTATATGTTCTCCTTAATTTCTAATTGTGATTCCTTTTGTTGAACATGCAACAGTTGCCTAAGGGTAGAGATGTGGAGGATGATGACTCATTTGTTTTTAATGATGGATTTACGGCTCCTCTGTACCGTATAAAGGTACCATACCCAATACTTAGGAGCATTAATTAGGGATGAGATTAAGTGAATCTCAAACTATCATTTACCTCTAACTAATGATTATGAAATCCTTTTCCTAACTAATATGGTGTTGGGGAGTGCAGGTGAATGCAATTCAGTTGAAGGAGACAGTCGAGGAGAACACAAGCACCACTGAAAGAGTTTTCCAGGACCGTCAGTACCAGGTCAATTTTCTTTTCTGAAAAAGCCCTTAAATCCATAAGAATCTCAAATGCGTGGTCGTACTAGAAATGTAATGATAATTACAATGTAACATATTTTCGTTGCTGGCACGGTTCACTGCAGGTTGATGCTGCTATTGTGAGGATAATGAAGACTAGGAAAGTGCTCAGTCATACCCTTCTTATCACCGAACTCTTCCAACAGGTGACCACATTACCTTTCTGACTGTTTTATACCTGATTGTTATAATTAATACTGATTTGAGGAAAAGTGATTTTATTTATTTATTGTATGAACAGCTAAAATTTCCAATAAAACCAGCGGACTTGAAGAAAAGGATCGAAAGCCTGATTGACAGGGAGTATCTGGAGAGGGACAAGAACAACCCTCAAATATACAATTATCTGGCATAGTTTATTTTACTTCATTTCACATTTTAAAGTTTCTTTTGTTTAATGACGTGGGTAAAGCTCGATGTTTACTCCTTTGTCATATATGTACAGTAACAACGGATTCTCCCCACTCCTCTATTTTTCTTTCCCTTCATTTATGGACAACTGTACTTTCATTGTAAAGCATATTCTGCCCTTTGAATTTCTTTTCATTTAGATAAAAATTTCAAAATTGTTCCTGCAAATGATAGAGAAATTCAAAATGAATTGGTTATTAACAAGCATATTCATCATTTTTCCCCGCCACATTGCTCTCTTTCCTCTTACACCTCTAACACTGTGATAGATCTTTTGTTGCTCTAGAAGTTTAAGAATTGAAAAAAAAGGTTTAAATGTAATTAGATGTCGAGAATATTTTGAACAACCATAAGGTACTTTCTTTCCAACTATAACCGCATGCCATAATGTGCACCCAATTATTTGCTCGCATGTGGCAGATTGGACAGTTTTATTTATTTATTTATTTATTGTTGATATTTTTGTCACAAAAATATTGATGAAAACAATTATCAACAGCTTTTTCTTTTTCCCGTTGGATATTATTTTCTGAATTTTTATGTTTGATCTATAACTGTCCTTGCTTTTCGATTTCAGCTACTTTCTATTTATTTTGGAATTCTTCGGTTACTTCAGCTGACAATAGAATTGCTCAAGTTTAATTACTTGTTTGCTTCAAAACTTGATAAAGAAAATCAAATTACGATTCTAGAAACTATATTTAGAATAAAAAATAATATATTGACGGTATAAGGTTTCCTTATATCATTATCTATTCAATTACAATGTTATCTTTTATAATTTTTTTACCTGTATTAGTTATTCCATTTTCTCATTAAAGGATTATTTCTAATTAACGGCGGTGTAAAAAATTTGTCTATTAGATCCTCTCGGGTTTCTGATCTACATATCGCAAGCTTTATGCCCATTTACCTTTAAAAGTCCGTTATTCCAGTTGTAATTTGTGTTTTATGTTCAAATTACGTAATCATTTTAATTTTGAAATATTGTCATATATAATTGTTTTTGATGAAAATTTGTGTACTTCGATTTTGTCAACTGAACCCGCACTCTTGAAACAGTATTAAAATGATTAATACTGTTTATCTTGTATTAATTCTATTGCTTAATTTATCTTGTATTAATCCTATTGCTTAATTTATCTTGTATTATAAAATTGTCACTATGCCACAATTTATCTTGTATTATAAAATTTAATTTATTGTTTTATTTTAAAAAAAATCCTATTGCTTAATGTTAAATTAATTTAAACAATTCTAAATCGTGACAAAGTATGCTAGTTTAACCATATATCTTATTTCATAAACTACATTTGAAAATTAATTAATTAATTTTAAAAAGTAGAATTTTAATACATTACATCAATTAATATGTTGTGCTTTGATTTAAGTAATTTATTTTTATAATTTTGTTCTCGATTTTATAAGCTTCATTTTCTAAAGCTGGATGGGATTAGTTGTATTATTGTATATTTTTCAGTTCAAACAATTTAAAGGATATCTGATACCTACTATAATAACTATGTCATCCACCTCTGACAATCTGAATATCATACAGTAATATCACCCTTACCAACCAAAACTATTGGGAAGGTTCATCTGTATCTATGCATTGGTATTAATATAATTTAACTCTGCTTTTTAAGATGCTTCTCACACTGAGATTATGTGACCGTTGAATTAAATAATTTTATAACCCAATCATTTGATTTCAATTCTCACCAATTCATCCCATTCCAATCCCTTTTAACAAACGTATGCAATTTACACGATCCAATACATTCCCAGCCACAACGCTTGAGGTAAATTACAACATCCACATTCTATTATTCAACAATATAAAACAGAGTTAATATCCCAAACCACTCTCAGACAAACAACACAGATCCACCCCAGATGAAAAAACCCAGTCTTTTCATTTACTGTTCTCAAAGAAGAAGAAAAAAACACTTTGGGTACAGATATTGAATACCAGACCCGTCACAAATTTCAAACGGCTTTGACGGCGGCGGAGGAAGCGATGGCGGCGGAGGAGGAGCTGTTGGAGACGGAGGGGGGATTGAGTGGGGCGCGGATGGCGTTGTCTTCATCGTCGTCGGGATCGTAATCTGGATTGAGACTTCGATCGATGGCTTCGCGACCCTTTTCAAGACAAGGTTTACACGCTATCTCTATTGTGATCCAACCCAAAATCACTCCCACCACTGCTATCACCGCGCTCGTTATCGCACCCATTCCCTTTCACTTTTCTTCTCAAACTTTTCTTGTTTTCACAGAGATTAACGATCATCGTCAACGTCCCAAATGAGACTCAACTACCAAGTAAGGCATAACTGTTCTGCGGGTTCTTATTGGGCTACCTATCGGCCCAATATGTTCCTTGTCTTCTTTAAGGGCATTTTGTTATTCCTGCACCCCAATAATTTCAACCTATACCCCCTTACGTTTTAAAATTCCTAATTTACCCTTTTGGAATTAAATTCATTAGACATTGACCCAATTGCCCACACTGTTCTGTGGCTATGGTAAACCTTCATTCTTCAACAATCCGAAAGAAAATTTCTTCAATAATCTTGGACTAATAAATACTCAAAAAATTACTAATTCCGTAGCCTATGATTTAAATTTAATCATTCGACAAAGCTTAAAAAGCTGCTTAGTCACTACTCTATGCAAAGAAAGCTTAAATGTTGCATTGGAAGAACGTTCATTGCATAGCATTAAGAATTTTCCCACCTAATTCAAATGAAGCTTTGCGTGCATCTCACTTACTAAAAATGTTCACACACTGGTCAACTTGCCTTGACCATTACAGCTGCACCACCACTCCTTCCACTTGCACACCATGTGGATTGGATTAACTTTCTCTTACATCGATCAAACGCCACCTCAAAATCAAGAATCATATTTTCCATCATTTGACAGTGACTACCATCAAGAGAAACGTGGTGATAAAGATAGACTTTGTCTTTTGGAACAGAGGATCGAAATGAAAAACTGAAATCTTCAGAAGTGGCAGAATGAGGAAATGTAACCACAGAGCACATACACAACGTTGGAACGAATACCAGAATTCATTTGAAAGTGACATCATATTTATAGACAAAACTGAAAGTTTTGAACTATGTCTAAGTTAAATAAAGAACCGGATTGACAGATGAAACTCTTTAAAAATGTTAAATTGAGCTTATAAATAAGATAATTTTATTTCAATTTATTTCTTCTCCTATATACGTTTATGGTGAAATTTATCCAAATTGATTCTAATATACCATATTATAATACAGAGCCTCAGGATCCACCACTTTGATTTTTAATGGTCAGGTAGAGCAACTGAAGCATTGACAAACAAAAAGGCTTTATACAAACAAGTATTATTCTGCTTCTATCCTTTCAAAGATTGCATCTGATACGGTTTTGGAGACAAATAAAACTAGAACTTCTGATTCTGACAATGTAATGAAACCATAGAGACATCCACTAAGGAGAAAATATCAATGTAAAAATATTGATGTACAGTTAACACTGCCCAAGCAACCATAAGAAGATACTATCACTGATACAATTCAAAAACTGATTAAACTGTTCCTTTACATAGCTATTACAACTTTTAGACCTACAATAATTATAGTGGTAACATTTTTATTCATACAACATTCGTAGCATAATATTACAGGGTAATGAAAAACTAAGCAAACAGCACCTGAGAGCTTGAAGGAGTGAGATCAGACAAACATTCTGGCGCATCAATTACATTCCATCGAACACCAAAGTTCCATTGTTCCTTACAACTTTCTTTTGGTTTCAATTTAGAGATATGGCCAACAGCAACCAGAAGATTTCGACCCACAACATAAATATGACAATCACAAGCACTCACAGCAAAAGGCTTGCATATTTGCTCAGGCAGAGGAGGTCCTTCTATGGCTTCCCAGGAATCAGTTTGAGGTTCATATACCTTTAGCTTCATTCTTTCAAGCTCAGAAACAACAAACAAATGACCGTAAACAACGACACTGGAGCCAGTCCAGCCTTCTCTGAGTCCAACAGCCATATTCTCCCAGTTATTGGTTGTAGGATCATAGACCTGGCCTCTTGGAGAAACATAAAAAGGCCACAACCACCCTTCAGTGACAAGAAGTTTCCCATTGAGAACAGCAGCATCATAAGATGCCATATTTGTTCCCATGTTAGCAATAGGACGCCAACTCCCATTGAGAGGATCCAACACTTCAGCAGAATCTAGCTCATAAAGATCAGTACTATTTCCCCCAGCTGCATAAATCATTCCATCGATGACTCCACTAGCAAAAAAGGACCTAGCAGTGATCATTCTGTTCTTCACAGTCCACCTATTCTTCTGCATCTCATATTTCAACACCAAGTCAAGAGGGCAATCCACATCAGAAACCATGCCACCACAGACATACAGCGTGCCATCACGGGGGATCGAAACACACCTAAAACCATGAGGGCAGACCCTGTCTTTACAAGGCATTGCAGGGATAGTGTGCCAAGAAAAGTGTGTGAGGTCAAGGACCTGCCATTGGATCTTCCCAGTGCACTTGTGGTAGGCAAATACAAAAAGCCAAGGGTCTTTCAGACCAAATTGCTTCCTGTTGGTGAAAAACCTCTCTTTGTTACCAAGTAGCATATGCCACCTCTTGCAGACAGCTCTACAAGCTGAGTGACTCTGAACTGGAATCCGGAGAAGACAATTCAGAGCAACGTCATCAGGAAGGCTAGGAATTAAGGGTTCCTCTCTTAGAGAATGCTCTAACTCTGGTGATGGATTTGCCAAAGAAGATTGCACCGCCGCTAACCTAAACTTAGGAGATAATTTCATTTGAGGATCCCCTAGTTTGTGTACTGGTGACTGTTGAGAAGAAAATCTGACACGCTGCATCTTTAAATCTCAAATATTCAGCTATAAAACCCCTGTTAAATACTAAAACTTTTACCTTCTCTCTGATTACCAAACTTCCAGTTCCTGCTTTTTTGTATTCTAGAATGGGTTGGAACAATATCCAACCACACAGTGACACCCAATTTCAAACTGGAGGTTAAGAAGCTATTCCAATGTTACTTCAAGTGATTCCCTCATAGATTTTTGGGACAAATAAAAGGAATCCCCCAAATCAAATCCACAATAAAGAGAAGAAGCACCAATTCCTCCACCACAATGATCTAAAAGCTGATGTAGGATGCAACTAAAACAAAATTCTCCTCCTTAAAATCTCTAACTTTATAAAAGTATTTCACACATCACAAATATGGAGACGTGCCCTCTTCACCTAAAGCCAACGCCTTTACCAAATGAGATTCATCAAAATTTTAACTTTAGCTAACCCCAAAATTCTTAACTTGCACCAGCCACAATTTTCCCTATTCAAGGCCCACCAGAAACAACACCTCAGAGACAGCAGATAAAAATCTCAACCATATACGAAATTCCAGAGCAGAAGGCCAGAAAAACAAAAAGCTAGCCAGCGATTACCCCTAAAATATCTTATTAAGATAAAGACAACCCCCAATTTATGAAGGTGGTAAGAAACACTGGAGCCCAAACAAACAAAGACAACACAACAAACAAGGGAAAAATGAAGTGGACAAAAAACAAAAACTTATAAGAGAGAATCAAGGAATTAGTAAAGAGGTTGGGGAGAAAGAGAAGATGAGATTGAGGAGCAGACTTTGCTTTTTAGCACAAGAATATAGGGATAAAGAGAAGAAGAGGATGACCCGTTCTTGATGATTGTTGTGATCAAAGAAAGATTTGATTATTGTGTGGCAAACATGACTCCAGTAGTGCAGATTCATGCAGACAGAACCACGCGCTTTTGGGGTCGTTGCTTTCACACGCCACACAAAAAATGCACAGCAACAACATGGAATGGCTGTGGTCACCACGCTCTACTGTTTCAGGGTTTTCCGAACCTTTTATTCTATTCATCACTGTCACTTGAGAAAAGCTAAACAGTGAGGACAGACAAAGATTAATCTCCACTCATCTAAACTTGAACTGCTACACGCGTTCATTGAAGGTAATCATGGATCTTATTTATGTCCATGCTCCAACTTTCTCACAATATATCAAACAAAATATAAAGCTTCCAAGCCAGTGTTCTTCTAGTCTTGTTAAGAAATTAATAACTACAATGTTTTAATCAAAAAGTTATAGTGGGTATAAATTGACAAATTAAATATTAAACTTCTTATAAAAAAAATTCTCTTTCTGGAAAATAATTAATTGAGTTATCTTAAATTGGAGGAAATTAGGTTTAATTTGGATAAAATTAAATACTACACTCATTTCTTTAATTTCTTAACTCACCAGATTTTCCAAACAACGATAATTAAATTATGTTCAATCGGAAGGTCTTTCTCAACTAATTACATTCTCAAGAGAGAGAATCAGTTTCCTTTCAAGTGGGCATGAAAGATTATTTTCGTCATGGTTGTTTAGACCTTTTACCTTATTAATCACATTATACATTTTTTATTTTTTATTTCAATTGTTATAGATACAATTTTAAAATTAAATAGCTTGTACACATGTTATTTTAGCAGCAATTTTAGGGATTTGCTTTTACTCTCAAGAAAGAGAACTTCTTTTAATTCATATTTTGTTATTGAATTGTATGACTATTTCAACATTAAATATTTCACATTATATAATTTTTTAAAAATCTTTTAATTGGGCACTCATAAAAGACAAGATGTACCAAACATATCCCGTATGACATTTGTCTACCACGACACCACCCACTACTTCAATGCGTGTCGCTCCACCCAAACTCGCAACATCCTTGCTACTTCAATACTTTTGTTTTTTTCTAGATTAAAAGGTTGGCAACAAGTCATAAAATCTTTTATATTCAATATTCAATTAAAAGATCCATTAGTTACTAGACCAATTTCCACCATAAACCATATATTGCACTTTTTCATGTTGGCTATCGTCAAAAACTACTATTACCACTATTTTCGATATCATGTCGACGTTCTTCTTCGTTATCATTTCTATTATCCCCACATCCATGGTTATCATTGTCGTTATTACTAATTCTTTCATCACTCGTCAAAGACCATCATCACCAATCAGAAAAATGAATCATAATGTGATTAATCATTCGTACGGCTTGATTAACTTGGCCTACGATGAAAAATAACAGAGTGCTGCAATCACATGTTTTCGATATCATTTATAAAACCGATTCATTCATAAAAGTGGTTTCAAAATGATAGTTGTACTGACTACTAACAACAATTTATACAAAGAATAGAGAGACGTGTGTGATAAGATAGGCAATTTGATGAACGTCAATAGTGAGAGAAAAATGTCAAAAGTATGGTGTATGAATAATATCACTCTTACAAAATAGGCCTACAAATAAGAATTTGTGGTCGGTTCAACACATACTACAAATACGAAAGTTCTTGGCCTAACAAGATAGTAACCACTATAATGATGCAGATGAACTAATTGAAACTACCTCAGATTCGGTGAGAATTGTAACTGTTTTATGGAAAAAAATACAAAAGTTTATCCAAAATTAAATAAAAAGGTTTAGGTCATGGGGGGACTTGGAAGAGAAATACAAAAGGAAATGGGAAACTTGTAAAGCAGGTTCTAGCTATAGCTTTACCAAAACCATGTCCTTATTGGGACTGATTTTTCATCAATTACTGGCAGAGCTGCTCGACTGCTGCGACAATCTGAGCAGGTTGAACCACAGTCCATTCCTCCAATGTCCCTGCATATGGCGTTGGCACATCCTGAGAGGATAAACATATAATAGGAGCATCCAAATAATCATTGAAATTTTCAGTAATAGCAGCTGTCAGACTAGCACCAATTCCACCTGTGCGCATACACTCTTCAACAATTAACACGCGATGAGTTTTCTTCACTGAATTTCCAATTGTGTAAAGGTCAAATGGTTTCAAAGATCTTATGTCAATTACTTCAGGATCGTACCCTTTGTTCACCAATGTCTTCGCAGCTTGCATGACATGATACCTCATTCTGGAATAGGTTAAAATTGTGACATGTTCCCCAGGCCTAACCATCTCAGCTTCTTCAAGAGATAATACATACTCCTCATCAGGAATTCTCTCCTTGAGGTTATAAAGCAACACGTGCTCAAAAAGTATCACAGGGTTCTCGCTTCTGATAGCAGCTTTCATCAAGCCCTTGGCATTGTAAGGAGTTGAGCAGGCAACCATTTGGATTCCAGGGATTGACTGAAAGTATGACTCAAGTCGCTGTGAGTGCTCAGCCCCTAGTTGCCGCCCAACTCCACCGGGTCCACGGATAACAATTGGTATTTTAAATTGGCCTCCAGACGTGTAATGGAGCATGCCACAGTTGTTGGAGATCTGGTTGAATGCCAGAAGTAGAAAACCCATGTTCATGCCTTCAACAATTGGCCTCAGACCAGTCATGGCAGCTCCAATGCCCATGCCTGTGAAGGCATTCTCAGCAATAGGGGTGTCCAGAACCCTGAGGTCCCCAAACTTAGGAGCTAGGCCCTTGGTCACTTTGTAAGATCCACCATAATGACCGACATCCTCACCCATGACACATACACGAGGATCCCTCTCCATCTCTTCTTCCAAACCTTCACGTAGGGCCTCAAAGAGGAGAAGTTCATGCCTGAGAGTCAAGTGCATATCTTGTCAATTTCATCATCATTTGGCACCATCTCATCCTATTTCTACAACGAACTCAGGCAATAAGAGCATACAACATGCCAAAGCATGCTTTTAGAAAGTTCAACCAATCCTTTATTAACCAGGATTCAAGATTAAGTGTCACGTAAATGTTACTTGCCAACCAACCTTTATCATGGTTCCGAACTTACGCTTTGGTTTTACTTACGACTGCATTTCATCAGACTTAAAAAAAGGTCAGAGAAATGCACAAGAGATTATTTTTGCATTAAAATCAAACACCCAGAACAATGAAGTAGATATGAACACTCCTTTAAGTGCTCCAAAATCTATTAATGAACAAATAAAATTACCATAAAATCAAGGACTCCATGGGGTTTCTTAGTAGTTGTGATACAGTATAGATGAATGCAAATACACTGGCATTCTCAATGTAAAATGCACACCTATAACCCATTTCATGTACAAAGAAAAGACATTCTATTTAAGAAAACATGACACTAACAAAAACAGCCAACATAAAATTATTATCTGTTCCTAAAGAACAGCCGCATAAAATTATTATCTATTCCTAAGAGATGATTAGTAAACATGTAAAAGCGCTCTGCCTTTTTACTGGTGGATAAATAAACACAATCATTTTGAAAGTGACAACTAAGTCAACTTATTTGAGAAAATTCACGTGGGTCTTATGCAAAATGAATTAGCCTGACCTAATTATGATAGCATTAGCACCAGGGAAATGCTATAGCTAAGGCAAAACCAATGATGTCCATTTCCTAAAGCTACCCATCTCGGTCATTTAGGCAATGAACAAGTTTAGCTTTCGGTGCCTAGGCAAGGGCCTTTGTGAGTTTGCACAATGAAAGGATTAAGTTGTCCATTCTGAGAAGGCTTTAGATTCCTTTATTCTGAACGTCAGAAAAAAAAATGTACAAATCTTAGAAGGCCACCCAGTAAAATAGCAGCCAGTAATAACAAGAGTAATCTGATTCTGGTATGTTAGTTTATAAAAGGAGAATTTCCACTCTTGGATTCTAAACCAGAAGGCCACTCAGTAGAATAGTAACCTTCATTAATAACAAGGGTAATCTGGTTTATAAAAGGGGAATTTCTGCTCTTGGTGTCTCCCTGTTTCGAGCTAAATAAAAGTAAAGAGCCTCTGGATGGAAACAGAAAGAAGCCGCGAGAAGTACCTCTCGCCTCAAAGGCTACTAGGAAGACGTGGCACTTTAGGAACCTAACAGCTTTCAATATTGTCAAATACTGATTCTCAAAGCAGCTTAAGTTGTGAGGTGGAGGTCAAGCACAGCACAAGTGTACATAACCAAAACAATCAAAATTACTTGCAAAAGTAAATGCAGGAAGATAACCAGAACAGAGAAACTGAGCTAAATTAAATAAAGAGGTAAATTTACCAGCCAAAAAGGATAAACATAACTTAGTTTCATCACTTGACACACTGTAAATGGTGTTGTAAGACACTACTATATTAAAACATTAAATAAAAAAGGGCGTGTAAGAGTGACAGAAAGTGATAGCAGAAAGAAACTTACCCGGCTTTTGATGATGTAGAACTATCTGCCTTAGTCTGAAAACAACCCAGAAGCCGATCAGCAGCAATATAACAAACACTATGCACGCTACATCTCAATAATCCTAAATTAAACTAATAATAATGATGGGATTGTCAAAAACAACTCACCGCGACTGCATTAGTAAGCAGCTTCGGAGTCCGAGACTTGTGAGCTCCTCTTGAGAGGAGATGGTTCATCCCCGCATCAGATCTGACAACGAAGATTTGTCCTTTCCTCGCTGAATCATCAAAAAACACCAAAAATAACACATTTCAGTCAGGAAAAGCAAAATACTTACAAAAAGAAAAGAGGGAGGAGATTGGAAAATTGAGAGTTGGAAGAAACCTGCGATGGGTGATGGGAGGTGGAGTTTGTTGGTGGCGGGAAATGCGGTGAACGGAGGGTTGAAAAGGGTGGCCATGGAAACACGGAATGAATGAATGGAAGAGCGAAGAGATCGAAGTAGGAAGAAAGTGAGGAAGGGACAGGAGCGTTAGAGTGAATCGAAAAATATAAATAAGAGGAAGAAAGAGTGGGAGGAAGAAAGAGACGGAAGGGGCGGAGAAACCGAGAAAAAAAGGTTTGGTTTGTGTGTTGGTGTCTATGTTTTTACGTTGCTAAGGTAGCCTTCACCGATGCAACTCTTTTTCGTCTATTTACTTCTCCTACCAACATCTATCTAATGTAAAACAATCACTCACATCTTCATTTTATACTAATTATGCTAAATTTTATTTTATTTTATAATTGGATCATGATGCAGAGATTTTTTAAAAGTTACTTTTACTATTTTCACTCACTTTTAAAGATGCATTTTTTAGTATTACCAAAATGATTTATTAAAGAAGAAAATTGGAATAGAAGTACTATTTTTTAAAAACAAATAAAAGCTATAGAATTAAGACTGAAAATTACAAGTAATATTTGTGATTATATTTGAAATAAAATTTATTTATTTTTGTAATATAGAGGAAGAAACCATTAACGTGAGACAGAAAACAACTGAATTTTGAATACTTCCTTCCATTGTTCGAAAATGCGACAAAGGAAGCTTGCATTTTGTAGTTTGATAACTACAATGTTCAGTCTATGTTTAACATCTTGTTACTTTTTTCACTTCAACAGTATATTTTTTTGTAAGTATCTTGTTACGTATACTACATTTAGTTATGTAATGCCATTATACGAAAAATTAGTAACTGTGACATAAATTTTAGCATTAAAATAAAAAGGAAGAAATCAATTAACGAAAATTTTAATGACTCAATTAACCATTGCTTATGTCATAATATAGAATGATGTGGTGGTGGCGAGTTTTCAGGAAATACGTTGAGGTGTCAAATTTTTTTAAAAAAAATTAAAATTACTAAATATAGAGAAAGAGAGAGAGAGAGAGAAATCGGAGACAGAGGCACTCTACATCTAACCAAACCCCATCACCGAAGTGATGAGTTGAATTTAATGACCGAATTTTTAGAAGCTTATTTTAGCAGCCTCTTTGACCAGTTTTTATTTATTTATTTGGAGATTAATATACAGACTTAAATTAACATAAGAGAATTTGATTTAATTAATTAATTTACATAATATTATATATTTTTGTTTTGAAAAATTATTTGTTTTTGTTGATATAATACAAAACATGTGATAAGAAAATCGTGCCTTGATAACATAAAAAAAGTGCATATTTCAATTTAAAATATCATGTTTCCAAAAAAATACAGACCATATATTTCCTAGTTACCATTTAATATAAAATTCCTATCAATATAATTAAATAATTCCTATGAAGATTGGTGACGTTTATCATGGTTTTTATTCTCATGTTTGGCTTCTTCTATCATTCCATCCGCTGTTTATTAGAATAAGGTAACATGGCTACTTAAATTTAATTTTCCTACCAACGATTTTGTGAATATATATATATATATATATATATATATATATATATATATATATATATATATATATATATATATATATATATATATATATATATAACTTGCGATTCAACAATCAATAAAAACGGTAATTGAAAAAATGAATATAGCAATCAAAATTTTAAAAAGTTATCGTAGCTTGTTATTTCGAATCAAATATGTAAATTTTCATGCGAGGAAGAACTTAATCTGATTTAGTAAAAGATAATTTAACGATTTGATGAAATCCGTTATATTATTTGTTTCGACGAGGGAGAAGAGTGGTTTATTTATTTAAAATATATAAAATTCTTCGTGCTAAAATGTTTGTTAACTTTAGAAAAAAAAAATTGAAAGTGGAATATTATATAAAATAAATACTTACAAATTTATGTCTCGTTGGTATTAGAGTTGAAAGTTTGTCTTGGTATCTTCCTATTAAATGATGGTATAAATAAAGGGTACTAATGAAACTCCATAAATATTCTTTCGAAAAATTTATCAAAATATGACAATCTTGCCATAGTTATTCTTAATTATATGCTTGTGAGGAAAAACTGCTTGCATTCGACTATTTTGAGTTCAAAATATATTTTTGTTACAATATTCAAATCAATAATATAAATTTTATTTGTATAGATAAAATATTTTATGACTATTTTGAGTTCAAAATATATTTTTGTTATGATGTTTAAATCAATAATGTAAATTTTATTTGTGTAGATAAAATATTTTATGAGAGTTTGAACTCGATAAAAACAAAAGTTAAATATAATAAAATAAAATAAACTAACTATTTTTTTTTCTTTTGTAAAATTGGTTAGTATTATACATGTATGAATTTTAATTACTATTATAAAAAATGTGTGGATGATGAGTGGTTGATTTTGAAAAAAATAAACAATTTAATATAGTTGAGAGTTGATGTTAAATTTTGATATACGAGATATTTGAATTATTACGTGATTCTTGAATTATATGAATCGATTAATTTTATATTAACTAAAATTCTAATTGGCTGAAACCATTTTAACGATAAAAGATGAACATTTTAGTTATCTAATAATTTATTCTTATTTATAATAATTTTTTATTTATTTATTAAACAATAAACTATTTTAAATTATTATAAGTATTAAATTTTATATTAATATTACTTGAAATTTGATTTATTTAAAAGTTTATATTATAAAAACCTTAAAATAAAAAAATTAAATTTAGATGCAACCGTACATGTTACAAAAAAAGGATTATTTTGGTATAAATATTTTGCATGTCCTATTTATCTTTGTAATTATCATTGTTATTGCTCCCTCACAATTTTATTTACACTTATTAAATCATTCACATTCTAAAGCACCTAGTACCATCCGCTATTTATGATATAACATAACTATTATTGTTATTTTTCTTTTTTATTACATAGAGAGACATTATTATTTTTCTCTTTCTAAAAATAGAGAGACAGTTTTTATTTATATTCTACATTTATTTAAACAGTTAACCAATTGTATGGATTTCAATATTCTTATAAATTTCAAATACACCTTTTTATCTGTGCTACTTAATGTGTAAGGTTTATGTTTCCCTGACAGAAGAAACTTGATTGGCAAGAGACTAAGAAAAATTGGAAAAAAACAATAATGGAAATATTTTATCTTCTTTGCTCTATCGTGTACAATTTCCTCACCTCTCTTCTGCTGTCCCTTATCCTTCCCTTTAACGCGCTACTGCGGCGGCGGGAATCCGCACGCGCCGCTTCTTCCTTATCCAGAGATGAAGTCGAATCCGTATCTCTCTACGAAGGCACAGTGTGGCACCAACGTCGTCACCCCGTAAACCATTCATTCCAATATCGGGTTCGCTACGCTTTCATTGACCTCGACTGTGCACGTCACGCGCCTCACGACCATCTTTCTCCTGAAGAAGCTCGCCAAATTACCGATACCAATGGACCAATGTAATTCATCTTTTTTTTTTTTCTAATATTTTTCCCATTGGGTTTTTCTAGAGCCATGCAAAATTTCACCTTGACGTTTCAATTTGTTTTCAGTGACTAATAGCTTATGGCTATAAATTATGACTTTTTTGTTTGGATAAGCTTGCATCGAAAAAAAGAAGAAGAGATGGATTGAGCTTTCAGAGTTTTTTTTTTTCCTTTGTTAAAATCAACTTTATCTCTATAAGCTTTTGGAGAAGTTAGACCGGAGAGTTTATAAAGTAGTTGCAATTTTAACTTTAAAAAACTCAATTTATTTTATTTTCTTGTTTTTGTTCTCGAATAATGAGAAATTTATGTTTAAGGAAACTAAGATGTTTTATTTTTCTACGTTGTGAAGTGTTAATTTGATATTGCTTAATGTCGAACCCAATTCTGCAGTTTTCTCCTGACAATCCCCCCTAGTGTGGGTTATGAGCAGAATCCTTTGAGTGTGTATTATTGTTATGCTGTTGAAGGCTCTACTAAACGGTTGAAGAAGTGCATTGCCGAGGTGTGTGACAAAGATGTTCTCTCTTTTTCTTTTCTTTTTTAGTTTCTGTGACTTTCTAATTTATGCTTCGTTCCCCACTCAAGATCATCAGCGGGTAATATTTCTCAGTATCAACTCCACTCAACTCGCTCAAATAAGACACATTTAGGCTTATAATTGATGTGTTCTTTTTGTTGGCATGATTGACAGCATTTTAGCAGCTTCATTTCTTATCAGGTTACTCTTTATTAAATAAAAAATAGATTTGTTTTTGTTCTTCGATGGAAGTGGGGAAGGATAAGTATTTCGAAATTCAAATGAAAAATTTTCATTACTTTTTCCAATTCTATAAAATAATGTCCCCAAGTAGATATTTAGAATCTGCTGAAACGTTGTGCAAGGGTCTAGTTCTCTTACTATCAGTAGGATGTTTGGGACCATATTTTGCTGTGTTCACAATACTGCAATTTTTTTTTGGGTTTCAGGTTACAAATACACCATGGGGTGAAAGAGTATCTTTTGTTTTCGACCCGCACTCTGATCTAGTGGCCAAGGCTTTGCATGTCAGTCCTTTTATGGTATGTAAGTTCCTTTTGCTTTTGAGAATTAAGGAGTTACGACATTATGTTTATGGTTCACTTAACTATTATTTGTTCAATATTGTTGTATTTTATCCAGATTGAAAAAACAAAAGTTGCCACCTCAGTTCCTCTCTACCCTTGTATTTTTATTTTCTTTCTCTTGTGGTTGTTGAGAATTGGTTTATTTACACTGTTCTGCACCTTTTGTTTGGTGTTCATCTTCCCGAACTGGATATTGAGTCTACTTGCACTTAGCTAATGATATAAATAACAAGAGATAAAATTTTCTCCGTGTTTATAGAAGTGGTAAGGAAAAAACTATACTTTTGGAGACATCACATGGAATATTATACTCTGAGACAAATGTTTGATTAGTTGGCAAGCTTACCTTTTGCTTTTGGATTCTGTGTTTTCTCTTATTCGTGCGCCCAAAGTAGCTTCAAATGATGTTGCCTGTGGGAGGTTCCAGAAAAGGATCAAGTTATATTATATCACAGTCTGCTGTATACTACTGTCGTTTACATGGTTCGGTTGCCATAAATCAGATTTGCTATGGAGTTAAATTGTATTGAAAGTTGTTAAGAATAAAAAATTACAGTTATTGGCAAGAACCTATGGATATGGTTTTGCAAATGCTATGATGTGGTCTACAATTATGATAATTCACTGACTGATATATTTAAATTAGGATGTTTTAAAATCTAACAAATATTTGATGATATTATTTTTATAGCTTAGAATATTTTTAGAGTATCTTAAAAGATCTACAATAAATTATTCTTTTTATACATATCTTATGATTTGTTTTCCTTATTTAATTAGGGTCTATGTAATTATAGGCACATTGTATCATGTAAATAGGAAAATTATCTCCTATATTTAGTGGATTATGTCTATATAGAACAGAGGACACGGTTTGAGCGCCCCTTCTATCTGTATTTTGTCTCTTTCAAGAGGATGCAAATAAAATACTGTCATGCTCAGAATATAGAGAGTAAATATACCACTGTTCACTATGTTAGGGAAATAAAACTGGAACTAAATGATGGTAATGAAGACTCGGGACTAATACTTTTCCTATGTATACTACAATGTTTTCTAGATATCATGGTTTACGTAAAATACTTGTCTACATGGTTAAATTTAATTTTTAATATAATCACAATAAGTTTATATATTTTGTCCTCATTTTATTGATAATCAACTCCCTGTGCTATGGTAGGATATGCTAGGAAGTTGGAATATCAAAGCAAGTGATCCTGGAGAGAATCTTACAATATCAATTTCAGTTCATCATCCTCAGCATGGAAACTATTTTACTGCCACTCTGAAAGCCAAAAAGCTGAGCTCATCCCCAGAGTTAGATCATGAAGTTTTCTTTTGGTTGATGCCTCATAAAGTTGCAGTTTGGATATATTGGCATGTAAGTTTCTTTTTCATACTTTCCTCTTGCTGTGTTCTTAGATGACAAGTATATAGAGCAAATGCTGTCAGACTGCGATATGATTTTTTTGCAAGCAATTTAAGAGTTTCGAACTTGAAACTACTAAAATTTGAAGTGTGATTGGAACTGAAATTTGCTGAGAGCAGCACCTTATAATCAGAGGTAGCCTTCTGTACTGAAATAATCGGGGACAATAGTGACTAAACTGTTGATCATGTGATCATAGGGAATAGAATTATAGTACCATGTCAAGCATGAACTTTCCCTCAAGCTTGAGTTAGTACTTGAAGGTTTGTGAATGTATTTTTATATCTAATAGTTTTATATCTCTTATCTGAATTATCTTGTATACTCCTTTGGATTTGAATAATGATTGCTTTGGCATAATAAATATGGTTATCCAGTAATAGTTTTTAACTTAAATTTGGTTGTGTGCACAGCTTTTGGCAACAAAACTTGGAGAAATGCTAATGATATATTCTTGGACATTCTCTAACATGATGAACTTATGTGGGTCTCATTTAGTGTGTCCATATTTTTATTTGGGACCAGCACAAAATTGACTCAATAATTACAAGTTTATTGGAAAGAAGATGCAAAACATATGTTTTTAACATTCCTCTCTCTTATACCATGGTTAGGAAACAAATATATCATAAAAACAACCCATTATCGTATGGAATGGTTTGACCCTTACATCAAATTGCCTTTCAGCCTAGTAAATAAAATTATGCACATGTAATCCCACTTATACCTTTGGTTTTAGCAAAACAATCTAAGTGTAACTTGTAAAATCATCAAGCATAGTAAAAAAATATTTGTGGGATAATAGCATGCGAGTATTGGCAACAAATCATAATCAATTTTTCATTTGAATTGAGAAGTGCATCCTATCTGTGTGCTAAAAAACGATAGTGTTGTGGGATATAACTAAATCTTTTGCTTTCTTTACATCAGCATGTCACCTTTTGAACACTATCAATCTGTTTAACAATTGTTTTATGTTTTCAGTTGACCTATGCTTGTACCGTGTTCAGTATGTTCATCCTGCTGAATCTTGTTTTTCACAGGCTTTAAAACTGTGGTGGAAAAATGTGCGTTTTGTCCAACACCCCAGATATAACATTCCCACATACAAGGAGGAAGCGTTGACAAGGGATAGAACACTGCAGTGTTGTGGATTTAGTGATGATAATAGGCATCTGCAACATAGAGAAAGTGACCAAAATTGTTGCTTAGATGAAGTAAGTTCCAAAAACCGGTGGTTTAGATGGAGAGATGCTAAGTGGCCATGGTCATAGAAAATAGTAACCATTTGTTTTTATATTTCCTTGAAATATGTCATCATTACCCTGATTTCTTAAAGGATTACTCATTAGTTGATAACATTGTTTGATCTTCATGACAATGATTATCAGTATTTAAGGGTTTGAAATAACCTTTATCTCCCTTCTACTTTCAACTACTGTTTCCATTCCCATTCATTATCTCCACAACCTTCAATTTCTTTCCACCATGTGTTTGACTTTGCCTTGTTATAACTTCGAAATGTTGAAAAATGAAGTGTAATAAAGCTATCATTTCGTTGTTTTGATATGTTATGATGAAATATAATAATTTTTAAACTTCATTATTTGAAAAATTAAAGCTCAATTTTTTTGGAAAACAAGGATTTTGAAAATAAATTACGCAGAGAAATTATTTGTGGAAATTAATAACTTAACTGTAATTGTATATAAGTGCATAGACATACATGTGTATGTGAATAAATGAGAAAATGAAATAAACATGAAGAAAGTCTTCATTTTCTCTGAAATGGTTATGATAGGAGAAGATATTAGTGTTTTACATTATTGGATGTCATAGTTGTTGGTTAGGGGACAAAGCAATAGTGATTGAGTGCTGCTTGATACCAACAACTCACAAATTACTATCATAGATTTTGCATCCTTAGCTAACTAAAAAGCAGCTTGATATTGACAATTATTGAGTGATTGCATAAAGTTTATTTACATAAAGAGGAAAAGAAGAGTTTCGATTAAATTCCAAACTAGATATTTAATTTCTCATTTTACCTTTTAAAATATAAAACTAATATAACAAGATGTTTTAAATGTGTTTGTTGGTAAGGAGAAAAGTTACTAAAAGACGAGATATCATTGGGAGATGCTTTCACAATTATTTATCATTATTTAAAAGTTCATGATTATATATTGAAAATAGTAAAGTGTGATCTATGTGTTTGAGCATCACTCAAAGAGTGGGAATATAACTTATTCTAGAAATATAACCCGATAGAAACTAAAATTATTGGTTTTAAACATATTAAATAATTAATTTTATAAGATTAATTAATCAGCAAATCCTGAATTATTTGACACTTTTTTAATTACTTTCTTAACATTTTTTTTTTTTAATTTGGTCTTAATTTGTAGCTATTTTTTTACTGAGACTTTTTTTTTGTCTAACTTAGTTAAGGAAAGCTGATTGCAGTAAACCTACTTAAAAAAACACTACTATTACTTCCCGCACCATATCCTAACCCTATTACTTGGAATTTGTTTTTTACAACCACCCCACTTTTATTAGAAAAATAATTTTCCAAAGACTTTTGATGGAGTGCACCAAGAAATTTGATAGAGTGCAGGGAAGTCCTTGCCAAAAACCACTGAGCTTAAGAATCCATTTAAAAAAAATGCTTAGAACTTAATTAATTTTTTAATAAGTTAAAATATCTGCTAAATAAATATCAAATGTCCCTCAGATTTTAACATTATTTCTTTTAAGTTTCTTTAGACAACTTCTAAACATTGTGTTGTGTTTCGGATACCGGGGATTAAATAATAAGCTTCATAAATATTTAGTATTTAAGTTTATTAGCATGTCTTTTTTGTTTATTATTTGATGTGTTTATCTCACTGGAAATTGTTAAGTGTGCGTTCTTTTTAGTTAAGAATATTTTCTTTTTTTTTAGTCATTGTGTAGGAAAATGAAAGATTAAAGAAGACTTCAAAGTTGTTATTTAGGATTATCTTGAACAGCAATAATATATATTACAATACACTTTATATTTTTTATTTTTTTTAATTGTTTTGTTCGTCATAAAATTTATTTTCATCTCGAATATATTTTTTATCTTATGATAACCTTTATGCAATTATGTTCAAATGATATATGTCAATTAAATATTTTTTATGTCTCACATTTGAATATTTTTATTCTTTTTTAATATTTTTATTTATTGTATAATTTTTTTTTCACATAAAAATGTTTAACACTCTCAGTTTAAGTGCTCAATAGCATAAACTTTTCATTTTATCTTCTTTATTATATTATTATTATTATTAATTTTTTGTTTCATTTGAAGAAATCTTCTTTTTGTTAAAAAAAATCATTATTTCTCAATCATTGACTATGTTGATATTTGAAAAGGTTTCTTAGATCCCTAAGGTATTTTTCATCTTACCATACCCTTAATTATGCATTTGTTTGTTTCTGAATACACATTCGATAATTTTTTAATATTTTTATTTGTTGTTTATTTTTATAATGTAGAATACTATTTTGATATATTTTATATAATTATTTCTTATTTTCTAACTCATTATCCTACTGTAATTTTGTCATTATAATTGTATAAATAAATTTCAATTACTATAATATAAAATTTAATGTAATTGCCATAAAATTTTTTATCACTATCCAACATATATTGAAGTTCAAAAGATACAAGATGTATATTTTAATTATTAATTTAATCTTTGTTATTTGCATAATTTTGATCAAGTGATGTATTATAAATCTTATTAGTGTATAAAAAAATTCATTAAAATTTAAAAAAATTGAAGTAAATAGAAATTTAAAATATATTTTAATTTGAATATTTGTTTTCCTTTCGTATTTTTTTTAAAAATATTTAAAATTTTATCAACTAGGTTTCATTAATGTTTGAAAATTTAATAAATGTTTTAGTTGTTATGAAAATTTTATTTTGTATTATAATTTCATATGTCTACAATTATAATTTCTTTCTAAATATTTGATATAGAAAAAACAACCGTCCTATATAGTTTTTTTTTTTATTTTATAAAAATATTAATTAGTATTGAAATAATAAGAAAGCGGGTACGGGTATTAATACGAGTATATACCTGTTATCCGGTGGAATAAGGATGAGACAAAAGTTGATATCTATGAATTTTTTTCAATAAAATGAGTATGAGATAGTGAAACTCGTCTTCGTCCCGTTATCATCCCTAAACTCGTAACCGGTTAAAAAAATAAAATATCTAAAGTGGAATTTGTGAAATTAATTCGGTTGAAGAAATTAATTCAACTATTTTATAAAAATAATCTTCAATAACAGTTTTTCTTTGTGGCCTGGAGATCTTGATCTCTCAAACTTGTTTTACACATGTAAACTAGTATATTGGTAAAAAAAGAAAAAAATTTAATATACTTTGTATGTTTCACCTTCTCACATTTATAGAAATTTATCACAAAAAATTGACACTCGGAGATATTTTTTTTAAGATCCATTGATGCATATGTTTAATGCATGCATCCAGTGATTGATAAGCAATAACACGAGCGGAAAGAAAAGAAACGAAGGTGTCCAAATTGTACAACTTCTTAGAAAGTCATGCGCAATCCAGTGGCCATGACTCAGTGGAATTGTAAAACAAAGAACCAAATTGGATTGAATTGAACCCAGCACGAAGTATCCGAGAAACCTTGTAGCTAATTCTTCGTAAATTCACATGAAATGTCACCGTTGACGAAATAATCTCATGTCATGTTTCACAAAAAATACAATCAGACACATGCAAAAGGAACACAAAACAAAAAGCAGTGTAAAATATTTATTATACGAAGGTGATTGGAGGGTAATTAGATATTTATTGTCTTGAAGTGAAATAGAGTTCCAAATGGGTTGGTGCAGTGGCTTCCACTTGCATACAACTTCCTACAAATGAAATCTTGAAGACAGGCTCCGACACGTTTTATACGTAAGAAGTCGGTAAACTAAATTCTCATTGTCCAATCCAATCTCATGGCTTTTCCTTTTTCTGGCTAAACATGTGCCCATGTTGTCTTATTCCTCTCTCATGGTTACCCATCTCTTTCACAATGTTGCAACTCAAGTCGGCATAACATAACCATAAACACCTAATCATTCCCTTCTATTCTCTCAAACATACACGTGACATAAATCATTTAGGCAATTTCCACGCTCACCACACTCATCTCACTTCTACCGACTACAATTCTTTATAAATTTTATATAAATACTAACATTCCATCTTTTATCCTCATTTCTACCAAAACATACATATTTATTTTTAATCACCTTTTAAATTTCTATAATTACCAATTAAATATAATTAAAGCTCAATAATATAATTCAAATTTAAAACATACAAAAAAAATAGCATCCATAAAATTAAATTAAACAACCACTTCAACATCTTCACTCTATTAGTGAATACAATAATCTTAACTTTACTTATTTTAATAAAAATAAAAAAATTAAGATAAGAAATTTATTTAATCAACTTAGGAATCTTAGTAGTTGTGACTAGGAGATCCCGTATTTTTCACGCCCTTACTAGGAACGCAATATTGGAAATTGTTTACATGAAAATGAGAGTTTGAGGCTATAACTTTTGAGGTCTACTTCACATCACGTTTTTTTGTTCACTCTCTTTGAAAAGTACGTTATTGGCCTAGAATTATTTAAAAAATAACAACATATTATTTAGCTATCATGGATCGGGTGGACGTGGATTCATAGTGTAAATAAATATTATTTAAATAAATAAGCTCTAATTTTTGGTGAGACCACTTCCTCGTAGTTTCATAGTTTCATTGAAAATTATGTTAGGAGAGTGACTTTAAGTCGATTATCGTAAAAGTTAATAAAATTATATTTATTGCTTTTATAAACAAATTAAGATTCAAAATTTTATAAAAAATATATTATAATGTAATAATAACGTGATAAAAATGTAGTATGTTTTGTTTTCTATTAGAGATAATAATTATTCCGACTAATCCGATCTAAGTTTTTGCGACAACCATCGTTAGAAACGAGATCTAAGTCTGTCCTGGTCGAGGGTCAGGAGAGTTGTTGATCTCCACGGTGGACATCAATGTTCTGATTCAATCAAAGTTCGTTCGGACTTTAACAGAAAATTTTTATAATAAATATATTAGAATGCTTCCGGACACCATCGTTAGAGACAACAACTGCATTCTCGAAGTACTGCTCACTTTGGAGTTACATGAAATTCTGTTACTGTTTTGTCCTGAAGGCCCTCTAAAGGATGGAAGAAGGTAGAAATATTTAAATTACGTCTGACCTCAACTCTTTTAAACAATGTGAGACTTATTGAGTGTACCGGAACAATAACTTTAATTAGTAATAATATATGAGTATTCTTCCACACTAAACACTCAAGTTGGATTCTTTTGCACAAATTTCGCTCCGTTTTAGATTTTGACCACAAGTGAAGTTATAAGTAAAATCAAATGCTTAATGGTTTAAATGGTAAAGAATTGGATTTATTTTAAACAAGATTTTATGATTAAATGTTATGAATGAAAAATTATTAGAAGTTTTTTAAAAAGTTATAGCATTCATTGACTTATACACTGTTAGGTGGCGTGACTAGAGGGAAAAGAACTGATACAAAATCACGTGTGGTGTTCTCGTTCTATGTTTCAGATTTGGTATGATCCGCTCCAGCAGTTAGGTCCAAAATATGTTAAAAAAGACCTACTTCCACAAGTTTTTCACACCGCTATTTCTATTTTTTTATTCCGTTGGAATAAGTAATGGCGTCTGCGATGAATAAGAAAACTTTTCATAACTGTTATAAATAACAAATATTACTTATATTAGGATCAACTCAAGTGTATTAAGCATTCATCTTTCCTTTAAATGTATATTCTAAATAAAGAAAAGGATCACTGGAGTATAAAGAGCTTTTTAGAAGAGAAAATTATTATTTTTAAGCAAATTCAATCCATACCGTCTTGAATGATTCATATCAAAGCCCCTAAGACCAAAGAACATCAACGAATGATTTTAAATTATAAACAAATAAAAATAAAAGTATATATACATATATATATATATGAAACGAGAAAAAAAATATAGAAATAGTTATTGCTCCTGCAGAAAAAAAAAATAAGATAAGTTAGGCACGAGTATCACCTTATCATGTAGTCCGCTATCTCTTCAGTTGGCCTCTTCCCATTCGATACATGTCGGCTTGAACCCAGAGGAGTTACCTGCAAAAGAATCTCCGAAGCTCAAGTAAGTCAAATCTCTCAGGGAGTCAAATCAGTGATTAATGAATGCGTACCTTTAAATGATGAGGTCCACGTGTATTTATAGAGCATTAATGACGTTTGACCATCCCATGGGCTGGGCTTTGACTTGGGCTCTAGCTAGGGCTTGTGAGTGGGCCAGGACCCTAACCCAGGCCCTTAAGGCTTATAGGACGCGGACGCTTCCATTATTCTGAGTTCATTAGAGTGGTCGGCCTAGGCTCTAAACTTACTGGATATGCTGGAGTAGTTGGTCTAGGCCGGCTATTTGTCTTGATGGCTTATACTGGTGTAGGTTGTCCCTTTAGATGTTTAGTTTAGGTCAAAACTGGTATAAGTTAGGCTAAGTCGGCCTAGACTGAATACTTAGCTGCCTTGATATGTACACTGTTTACTTATTTGGTCGAGTTTGGCTAGGTATGGTAAAGTTATAAAAATTATATAAAATAAAATAATATTCCGAAATAATCTTTTTTCATAATAGATAAAGCAATAAAACTTTTAATATATTGTCAAAATATTGTCGAACTTTTGTCACGTGTTGGAAAATATCATGCCCGATGAATATTTTGATTGAGAACGAATACTCCTCGCGCTGCACACGAATTAATAATGATTAAAAAAAGATAAATAATTGGATTTGATTAAAAGATAATTTTGTACAGTAAGATGAAGATGAAATAGTGGTGGGTGTGTAATTAATTATTGACCTAAGACTAATGATCACGAAATAGTGTGGAGCATTAGTAAAAGAACAACGTTAAGTGCGTGGAGGGGGTTAAAAAATAGTAATAAAAGGAGGGTTTGATTTTGATGCACGAGTATAATGATTTTGGAAATCGGTGGTGATAGCGTGGCAGCGGCAGGAATCACAAGTGGTGTAGCGGTTTCGTGTGGGGTGGCACACAACCAATAAATCGTACACTTACACACACACATATAACATAACATGTGATTTAAAAAGTTTGAAAAGCGTGGAACACGTGCTTAAACTGTATGTAACACAAGACACCGATCGCGCTGTCCCTTTCGCACCGCATCCTTCACTCTTCCCGCCGATAATTCTTTGCCTTGTGCTTTACGTGTTCTTATGTACAAATACAGTCCAAACTCTATTCGCTTTCGCACATATTTATAATACGTCCTTCATCCCTTCTCTACCTTAATTCTCTTCGCTTTCTCTCTCTCTCTCTCTCTCTCTCTCAACAACTTCAAACCCAAAAATGAGGAGAAACTGCAACTTGGAACTTGCCCTTTTCCCTCCCTCCGATTCTGGCCCTCTCCACCACCACCCCGCCAGGTACCCAACCGACCCATTTTTCTAAATTCATTTCATTATCTTCTTCTCTTTTCTTCAACATGTCATTTAGGTATTGAATTCTTTTCTATTTTTCCTATGAAAGGGTTCAAGAAACTACTGAGATCAGTCCGCTCCATCACCACCACCGACAGGAACACCAACAACAACCGCTCACAATTTTCTACGATGGCAAGATTTGTGTTGCCGATGTCACCGAGCTTCAGGTATGTATATTTATTTATTTATCCATTTTTTTTCAGCATTTCCTGTGCCCCTGGTATTTCCAATGCAATCAGATCTAGAAAATGTGTTGTAGATATTTTGATTTGTGTTCGTTGGTAGTTAGCCTTGTACGAAACATAAATATCTGCATGCAAATAGGAAAACTAATCGCTAGTTGGACCCTGTAGATGATCAGATTTAGAGTATAATAGGAATCACAAAATTTGCTGATTTAGTATAAATGACAAAAAGAGAGTCTGATCTGATCACACTTTAATTGAATAACTAATGAATGATCAAATTTGTTTTGCACTTATATTTAAAGTGATGCAAAAGAGAGTTTACTTCAGAGTGCCTTCATGAGTAAAATATAAGAAAAATGGTTTTCAACCAGATAAATTAGGGATATTTTAATTATTAAAAAAAAGTTAAGTTTTATTCATAATGTATTTGTAAAGAAAAAGATAAATTGAAAGGTGAAATAGTAGATGTAATTTAAAAAAAAAAAAATTGTTGGGTGTAAAGAAAAATAATAGTAACCAAAATATAATCCATGACCCAACCAACATAAGGAAATATTGATGGAGTGTCTTTTTTACAGGACAATGATCAATTTAACTTAGGATTTTTCTTTTTTTAAAAGAGAAACTGAGCCGTATGGAATTTTGATTAAAAAAGAAAGAGTTTTAATTTTAAACAAAAATGAGAAGTTCAAAAGAAAAGATAATTTTATAATAAGAAAAAAAAAATACTCCTATGCTCCTTGTCTTCTTTTCATTTCAAATTAAGAACTATTAAAATTTAGAATATTAATTATCAGAATTATAACATTAAATAATACAAGTTCCTATATTTCTTTAACTTCTAAATTTAAAAGAATTTTACGTCCATTTAATTTTATTTTTAAATTACTGAATAAAAAGGAAAAATGGTAAAAATGATTATATGTTTTGAAGTTTGTAAAATGAAGATAACATATCAAAAGGGATAGGGTAGTTGCCGACAAGTTTGGTGTAGAAGCAGTAAAATAAAAATGATATTTAGAAGGATAAAGGAAACGGTAGGTAGGTGACAAAGGTGGAGGTTTGGTGTTGTCAACAAGCTTCCTAGAAATTTCATAATCAACCACAGACTTCTTCTTTGACTTCCAAAACTGCACGCAACTTGTTTACCAAAATGCACTCATACCATGCTTTTCGATCGGTGAATTTTGTGCAGGCGAAGTCTATTTTAATGCTTGCAAATGGAAAATTGGAAGAAAGAGCTCGAACAGGAAATGGATCAGAAGCATCTTCTCCCACAGTTTTGCAATCTCCTAATCAGTTGTATAGTCCTGGCACTGGACTTTCCATGAGAAAATCCTTGCAACGCTTCCTTATCAAGAGAAAGAATCGGGTCCAAGAAGCCTCACCATACCATCACTAGTTAATTATCTTCTATCACTTTCCATTCTCTTCTTTCTTTCTTTCTTTCATACTTTCTTAGGTTAGTTACCACTTCATTTTTGTGTTCTACTCCCTGTAAATACTTACCTTCCAAACCTTACTTATTTAAAACTCTTTCTAACTAAGAAAGAGTTTAAGAAAGAGTTTATGAATATATATTTTCCATTTCTTCTTATTAATATATATTTTCTTTCTTTCTTTCTTTGCATCTCCACTCAATCATTTTCTTTATTCAATCTTGATATATAACTCATTGTCACTGATCAATATTCTGTATGTTATTATATTAGAATTTAATAAAAGTACCGCACAAGGTTTACAAAATAACTGCTATTTTAACTAGACTGATGATTCAATACATCTTCTGCTCATTAAAATAATCGATCTCATTATTATTATGTGGCGTGCTTAACATTTTATTAAACATTGATGGTATTTTGTCTTTTGGCTTGAGTTTACTTTAATTTCTTATTATTTAAACAGACTTAAAAATAGTAATTTAGTCGATTTAGAATCAGTACTATTAATAATTTAAACAAACCATCACGCAACAACATTTGTTATTTGAAATTCTCCACTATGATTAAAACGTGTGAATTGAAAGTCTCTCACATGTTTTCCCAATTCTTCCTCATCTTCTTGCGCGTTTTTAATTTTTAATGCATGCGTTGGTTGTTTGGTGACTTGTTTTCTTCGTATCCAATAACTTTAATGGAGAATATAAAACTTTAAATTTGACAATTTTTTTTTTTGGTATTAGGTATTGTTAGTTGTAGAAAATATGTTCACTAGAATTTCTATAAAAGGTGAATTTGTTTGATTTTATGAGCAAGGATACCACATATACCCATAAGTTTTTTGAAAAAAAAATGTTGCACGAAACGATGAATGAAGCTCAATTTTTAAGTGGAAAAGAAATTAAAAGTTCAACATATGTAGTAAAACTATTTAGAGAAAAGTGTGTATTTTGCTATTGCTTTTAATCATCAATATTTTAAAATTATGAGTCGTGGTAAAAAAAATTATAAATTAATGATCATTCTGAATTCTTCATATAAATAATTAAATTTAATTTAAAAAAATAAAAGACTAAATCAAATATAACCTTAAATTGATAATTTAGCATAATTTTTGTCTGTTATTTTTCTTTTATCCTCTACATTTTGATCACTAAGATAATTTTTATTGTTGGTGACATCACCTATTTCATCACCACAAAATCGGCACTTGGATCGGATTGACAAATGCTAGCAAGGTACAAATCATAAAACAATCAAACACCTCATATATAAGAAAATAAAATAAATTAATTTGACACGAAAGAAAAGAAAGAAGAGTTCGAATGAGATACGGAAAATTCAAAATAAGAGGATAAATTGGAGATGCATTTGAAGACTATAAAACGATACAACGACAAAGTAGTTCTTTGGTATAAAAATAATAAAATTTACTTTTTTATAGTAATTTCAAACTAAGTTTCCCCCATCAATTTTAGAATATTCCCCCAATCAACCCTATTTTTAATTTTTGGAATTGATGGGATACCTTAACCTTATGACTAGTCTCGAGGAGAGTTTGGAAGAGACAAACCTTCCACTGAAGAAGGCTAAAAAAATGCTTATAACGTGAGAAATGACTTTGTATTCCAAATCAGCTTTAATTTTGTATTCTCTAAAATTCTTTTATTTTATTTTTTTAAATCTCAACTTATTTAGATATTAATTTAGCTTTTTAATGATTAAACATCTCTTTACACAATAATATTTTATATTTGTGTGTATTTAAAAATGATTTTTTTTTGAAAATGATTAATATTTACACTAAGAATCTTATTTATTGTTTTATTTTGTTAGAATATCACTTAACAAACTCAGCATAAGATGACTAAAGAATCACTAAACTTTAGAAACAATAATGATATTAATTAACAACCTGTATATAAATTCTTATGTAATAATATAATTTAAATTTTGATATAATAGTGACCTAGTTTTACATAAAATAAAAATGATAAAAAACAAAGAAATCATAACCATGGATTCCTTTGAACTGTCAAAAATGAAAGTTTCCTCTGAACTATCACGCAGTAACCGTTGATTACTCAAAAGAACAAATAAATGATAACAAGCATAAAGGATTTATCACGTGCCAAATTTGTTCGGCCGTGTTTGGTACAACGACAACGTACTATCAATTTGTGGTATTTGCAAGGTACTGCAAAGTGCAGTCCGACCAACACTTCTTAGCAGCCACCAGTTTCCATCTTCTATTCTATATATATGTATATGATTAATTAAATAAGTTTATATCATCTATAAAATATATCATTAAAATTTATATCTCTTAAATACTTGTAATATTCAATAATGTATAAATTCGATTCTAACTACAATTTTATTATTTTAAAGTTAATAACATAAATTGTCCTGAGAACATATTAGTGTATGACATTATTACGTAACATTATTAATTACAAAAAAAAAAATCTGCTATAGGGATAGAACGTCTACTCAAATAATTAACTAACAATTTCTAAAGTCTCAAAGTTTGTTTTTTGTATGTTTAGTGTGTTATACGTTAATTCAATAAGTGTTATAATTAATGAGTGACAAAAGTTTCAATAAGGGTGCATTTGACTTGTATTTATAGTTTTCCTCATGAGTTCGTGATTAGAGTCGATTTAATCACAATCCAATTACCTTTTAACTATAATTACTGACATACATGTTTATGTTAATGAAACTAACTGAATCTTGATTGTGTCGCACAATTGATTGTTCAGTGTGACACATAAATTGTATAAAAGATTGGGAAGAAATCTTGTAAAAAATCCAATTTATGGTAACCGATAGAGGTTTTTGGTGATGCGTGGTTTACCATGTAACTTGTTGAACCACATAATTCATGTAAAGGTCTCAGGTGAGATCCTATATATGAAAGTCCAATTGTTAGTAACTGAGAGATGTCTCACATGACACACAGTTCAATATGTCATCAACTTATATCAACTGATCTTATATAATCTTCTTGTCCATTTTGGCGGAGTATTAGTGTAGCAGGGAGGGGCCATGGCCCCCCCAATGTTTTTCATTCTTTTAAAAATTATATATATTATTTTAAAATTTTTTAAAATTTTGAAATTAAAATTATAGATAGTATATTTTAAAAATTGATAGAAATTAAATTGTTTTTTTTATAAAATACAACATTTAATGTTAATAAATAATAAAACATAAAATCAAATTTAATAAAAAATAAAAATATTTAGGTTTAATTATTCTTTTTTATCTCTGTTTTCGTCTAAAAATATCAAATTTCGACTAAAAAATTAGAATTAAATTGAGACTAACAAAATGGAGGACCAACTTGACATTTTTAGAAACACTAACCAAAAGAGTAATTCAATCAAACATTTATTAAGATATTTTTTATTTTCTTTTGCCATTGCCTTCTTATTTTTTACAAAATTGTACTCATCTCTTACTCTCATTTTGTTTTTGAAGAAGAAATGAAGTCAAACAGATAGTCATTATTTTTGCTCTCATTTCTCATTTGTTTCCTTCATTGCTCGAAGCAAAAAAAAAAATGTAAGTCTTTCTTGTTTGACTTGATGATAAAATATTAATTTAATAATTATTAAAATTATTTTTTATCTCATGAGCCTTTTGTATAGTTATTTTTTATGATTATAGAAACAAAAAACAATTTATTACGTGTTTTTTATAATCGATTTTTAAGTGTGACTTGATTATAATATATTTTTCTTCTAATAATTATGTCTCCCAAACTTTTATTATTATGGTAAATTATTTTTTAATATATTAAAAAAAGTATATCAATGAACAATAAGATAATAGATTCATTTTGTAAAAGTTATAAAAGGCTCATGAGATAAAAAAAACTATATGTGAAAAATGAAAACAAGATAAATTATACTTCTTCATTGTTTTATAGAAGCGTAGTTCTTTAAAGCGTTATACTAATGATCCAATCAAATGATCAAATCATTATATTACTTTGGCCCCTCCAAAACTGTCTGTCAAGATCCGCCTTAGTAAAATAATAATCATCATGACCATTAATCAAATTCGTGTATTAAACATTAAAAATAAAAATAGCCTTTAGATATTGATCACATATATAACATCTTCTGTAACAAAAATTTTCGTACGTAAACATAAAACGCATAATTATAAAAATATTGACCAAATAATTATAAGTCAAACTCATTTGATTCATCTTCTATTATCGTTAAAAAAAAAGAAAAAAAAATCCTGTACTACCTACCATAAAACTAAGATTACCTAATCAACTATGTCGTACTTTTAAGTTTCAATGTTTTTCAATTAAAAACTCTTACACGCATGGTTGAATGATTAATCAAAAGAGTTAATAAAATAATAAATACTACCTTAGTTTTTTTCATATGTTATAATCATGATAGTTATCCTGATAGAACTGATAAAAAGGTAATTGGATATTATTTGTGAAATAACTTATACTCATGATCATTAGAATCTTTTACTCGCTTAAGTTTATAAAGTAAGTTATTACTAGATGACTTGATATGATTTATTAATGTAAGAACATGTATTGCATGAATGATTGAAATAAGTTTCATAGAGAGCAGATTTATTTTTTGAGATAGCAACTCATCTACATACTATTGCATACTTGTGACTGGTAGGTTTAAAAAAGTGAGAAAAAAAGAAGTTGAAAGCACCATGTTGAAGTGAATTTAGGCTAATTAGCATCCAGCTAATGTATAAGTACATCTAAACCAAATTTAATTTCACAGAAAAATTCTAAATAAAAGGTTAGTGATACGTGTAATTTTTTTTTTATTTAAAAATTAAGATTAGGATGACAATCAATGGGTGATTGTAGGATTGATTATTTCATGTTTCTTGCAATAAAAAGTCATTCATTTTTTATTTCTACATCTAAAAAATATAACAAAGAATGTTGGAAGTCTCACGTCAACTAGAAATAAGACAATTTCATAATATATAAGTAAGATACAAACCTCACTTTACAGACCGCCGGTTTGTGAGGCTTGAGTTAGACCTAAATCTCATCCTTTAATATGTTAGAGTACTTAGAGTCTCTATATTTAGAGTGTGCAAACACTTCAACTTAATTTAAAATATGTATATGTGGTTCCAAACCTCAACTTCCAATTCGGTTTTTTAATATCAAATAAAATATATAAAATTAAAAAGAGTATCAAATGAAAAATAAATAATAACAAATAATTATAGAAAAAAGTAGAAACAGTAAGGAATGAAGATGTGTATTGCCCATAGAAAATACCACTAATACTCTTGTTTCACGAAACTTATTAATCAAACCTTCCTGGTATAATTTTTATTATCTGTACAGCCAAAATATTGTGTAAGTCTATTAAATAAAATACCATAACAAAGTCAATTAACACACATTTTTTAGTGGTGGGTGCTAATAGTGGTTACCATTAAAATACCATTTCATTCCGGAATAAAATTGATTTGAAATTAAAGTTTTTTATTCTAAAATGTGCTACACGTTACTTCTTTGAGTGAGAAGAGAATCACTTTTGAGTGAGTGGCATAGTTTTATGTTCAAACTCATCCAAAGAGTCTAAAGTGCTTTTGTGAAGTCAACATCCATCATTAGAATGAGAATGACACAGTTTTGCAATTTTAAATGTGAGCAAAGAAAACAAATTCATATATGAATATGGGATAAGTACATAGTGAAACTCTTCTTTGTGTAGCTTTCAAAATCTTTTCAAGGTATTGAGAAAAAAAAAAAATCATCAATTGCAATTTTGGTGTAAAAGAAATATATGACTTGTTTGATTAAGGATTAACATACCAAAATCAGGGTATAAAATTCCAATTAATGAGTAAGTCAAAAATGCAGAGGGGAATCAAAGGTTTATGATGTATCAAGATGTAGATTTTTTTTCTTCAAAATAATACTTTTTTAATGAAAAATTCTTTAACTAGGTTCTCCGAAATATTATTTTCCTAAATAAATCTGTTTAATGTAAAAGAATTTCCTTTGTTTTTTGTTTTTTTAAATAAGAAAGAAAAATAATAAAAAAAATAAAATTAAAATTAAAATTACAGATAAGCAATTTAAAATATTGAATTTAAATGTTAATTATATTGGGTCTTTTAATTTACTTTCGTGCTAATAAACAAGTTAAATTATAAATTATATGACAAGTATCTAAAACTATCTATATGAAATTTGATGACTATTAACGACTGAGTGAAGAAAGTGTGCAACTACATAAATAATTATATATCTTATAAATATATTTTTAATTTTTAATTTTTTCTGTTATAATAAAAAAATCATTAAATATAATAATATTAAAATACAAAATTATTAACTTTATATAATTATATTTTGTTCTTTTTTCAATTTAAACAATATTATTTTTCATTTTTTTTTTCCATCATCACATGCTAGCTAAGCTTATGTATTTATTATAAGCTATTGTTTTTTTTAATAAAAAACCATTAAAAGTTTGCATTTAGATGTGTTTAATACCAGATGAATAAAAATAATAAAATCACATATTTGATTGATTAGGTAATTTGTATTTAAGTTTTAGAAATGATTTAAAAGAGGCCAAAATTCTTATATTAAAATCATATTTTAATTTTTTTATAACTTAAAAAAAATGCAAGTTATCATAACGTACTCAGGTTTTTGAAGTGTAAATTATGCGGCTTTGGGCTTAGTCAGAGGTCCAAACAGAGACCCAATCTAACACATTTGGTTCGAGCTGGATCAGTCATGGAACTTTATGAGAGTTTTGTTTTTTTCACATCCTTATTTACTTTATTTTTAATATAACTTTTTAATAAATTTTAAATTGTGTAAATTATATGATTTATAAATTATTTTTAACTTTGAAAATTCAAAAAGGACAAAATCTCTTTCAAAAATGACATTTTTTTTTATATGGAAGTGCAAGAAGAAATACATGGAAGGACGAGAGTGATTGCAAGCAAGCAACCATTTTAGCATCTGCACCAGCTATATACCTGTTCTTCCCATAAACCTAACATATAGATGTTGTATAATGTGTTTTTGTTTAGTTTTTCTCTCAATAACAGTAAAATCAAATAGCTGAAAAAGAAAATTACAAACCAGAAACTTCTCCATTAATGGAATATCAAAACTGTAATTAATTTTATTTGAAGCATTTGGAATTTGTAGATAAAAACTCACAAGCAATTGTCAGAATTTTCCCAAAACTTTTCTGTTTGATTTGAAAACACTTGACTACCTTAGATCATCAAGATCATCAAGTCATAGCAAATGTTTTAGAAAAATATAAATTAAAACAAGTTTTTACTGCATCAAATCTCTTTTCAGATTCAGTTGTTGCTGCACAAACATGGTCTGCATTTTCACTCGAAAGAAATTACTGTTCTACAAGATATTACTGTATACGTCTTCATCTACCTTAAACATGTTGTCCTTTTGGATTCTCCTTTCTCAGAATTTTTTTTACCCCATAATAAAAGAATATTTTACTCTGAAAGTAATTTTAAAAACATTATTTATTACTTTCTCCTAATCTAATGAATGATTTTTATAGTGAGAATACGGAAAACAATTCTTTCTCAGAGTACCAAATTAAAGAATAAGAATCATAGGTAACTGTTTTTTCTATCTATTGTTTTTGTAGTTGTCATTGGAGCTATTTTTCCTCTTACTTTTGTACTGTTATAGTTTTGAAAAAAATTTAAACTAATTTGTAAAAACTATATATAATTTTTAAATCCCGTGAATGACTGCGTTTGTCTGGAAAATTGTGGTCAAACACTGACAATCACCTCGGTATGCATAGGAGTAACATTTATCTGCAAATTGAACATAATTCTTCAGTGATTAAGCACACACTAATTAAAGGCCCAATTGTTTTTTTTTTTAATTTGAGAAAAAACTTTACTAACATTATTAAATCTATTTCTAAAATACACATAACAATTTTTTTGTTCTTTTATTAAAAAAATCAATTATGCTGCAAACTTAGAAAAACGTAATCCTAATGATCTATAAGATGAATGGACTCCACTAAAAACAAAAAGAAACTGGTCCAGACCCATCAAAGAGGTCCCCACACAGCTATTATAGGTATATTGGTTCAGACAAAACTTGCATGCGTACAAGGATGACATTGACAACTCTATTCTTCTCATGGTACTCCCAAACAACATTCATTTAGGTCTACCTAGGTACATTTTGAATGTTAACCCCTCCTCAGATCAATTAAGGGTTCATCCATTACATATTATAATTTATAAATAGGAGAGAGGATGGTTAGAGCCCAAAAAAGTAGTTAGACAAAAGATTCACACTGTGTTTTGGAAACTGATAAAAAAACAGAGAGAGTAACTGTTTGAAACATGAAAAATATAAACTTTTAGTTTCTAATAAACAAATTTGAGATGTTAAATTATATCTGTAATGTGAAAAATATTATATGAAAAGTGCAACCCAAAGATACAATGAATTAAGAAGAATAATTTGAATTGATGGCTTATCATTTAGTATTGTTTGATATCTTAGAATGGCATTTAATGCGGTACACAGGATATTACAAAAGTCTGGCAATTATATAAAAAAAGATCTTCAGAATGCGAAGTAGATGGGAGGGAACAAGAAAATAGGGACCATGCACTTTTTCTTTTTATTTTTTCTTGTGCTGTATTCTACACAAGTACTCATTGTGTTGAAACTTTGCATGTTGCAGGTAAAGATTGGGAATTTTTCTTACAAGATTCTCTGAGCCTCCCTCTCTACCAAAACAAGTTCTGAGGTGTGCATTTTTTTTTAATGTTGGCAGCAACAAGGGTGGTTGCAGCAAGCTCATTTATATCAGACACCGACAGTACTGTGTCCCTGCCACTCTTTCTAAAGGCTGCTACAGACAACAACACTGGGGATAGGACTTGGGAGTTAAGACGGAGCCTTTCCCAAAAGATACAAAAATCAAACACAAAGCTCCAAATGTGAATCTTTAGCTTTCACAGTTGCATGCAACCAGTCCTATTAGTTGAAGCCGCTAATGGCGACACCATTACAGTGAAATTATTGATTTTTTGTTTATGTGAATAATTTCCATGAACACTACACATGAATGAAGTTTTTGATATGGATTTGAGTAAAGCATTTTACAAATTACATTCCAAGTGTCACAAGAACAAATTCAGGAAACTATGGATAAAACATAAAACCAAGGAAACAAACATGACTTGTGTATCCAGCCATGATGAACTTGAACTTATGTTGCTTTGGTAGAACGATGGCTTGATACCTGCAGGATCTTCTGGTGGTCCTTCAGCAAAAGTTTTGCCATTTCTTGGCTTGGTATTTGCACAAGAGGGGATTTCCAAATATGAAGACAGGTTCTTCTTCTTTGTCTGATCACTGATACAAAGTTCAGTGTTTCCTCTTACATCCAACCTTTTACCAAGTTTTGTAATGAACTCATCAGGGAGCTGAAGAACTCCATCCAGCATGTTCTGGCTGATGTTCAGTTGATCCAAGTTAGGGAGCAAACCAAGGTTTGGAGGAACTGGTCCACTGAGAGTGTTGTTATCAAGGGAGAGAGCTGTAAGGTTCGTGAGAGATGACAAGGAATTGGGTATGGAGCCAATCAATCCACACCCTGAGAAGCTCACTGACTTCAGCTTGGAAAGGTTCCCTAAGAAGTGGGGTATCTCTGATTTGATGGGGTTGTCATCAATGAGAAAATATTCTAAAAGCTTCAAGTTTGACAGGGTTTCAGGAATCGACCCACCAATGAAATTATGACTAAGATCAAGCAAGACTAACCCCTTCATGTTCCCTAAATCAGGAGGTACTTTTCCTGTAAGCACGTTTGAGCTCAAATCCATCTTCCTAAGAACTTGAAGTTTCCCAAGTGAGCTAGGAAGGTTCCCTTCAAGCTCATTCCAACTGAGGTCTAAAATGGCAATACTTTTCAAATCTCCAATTTCCTTGGGGATTTCACCACTGAAGTTATTATAACTCAGGTCAAGTTGCTCCAAACTCACCAAACCACCAATCTCTCTTGGAATGTTTCCCTTGAAGCTGTTCTGAGACAGGCTCAGAACTCTAAGACTAGTAACACCACCCAAAGTTGGAGGTATTTCTCCAGAGAGTGCTGGATTAGACTGCAGAGCGAGGTGTTCTAAGGTAGAGAAAGGGCCAAAGAGAGTTGAGGATAGATTGACGGGTGAAGCAACAAAACAGTTAAAAATTGAAAGTGTTTTCAAATAAGTGAGTTTGAGCAAGGAGTTAGAAAGGTAAGCAGAAAACTTGCAAGGTGGGGAGAGTATATCAGGACCAATGTGGATCTTTGTGACATGAAAAAATGGTGGGTCATTGCTAACTTCACAGCCAACTCCAGGCCATGGGGTGTCAGTACATGGCTGAGGATGTTCTTGGGCCCAGTCAGGATCATCCAGAAGAGCATCCATCACTTCAAACAAACCCAACAACTCCTCTTCCATTACCATTTCTTCAGCATGTACATTGCTTTCCATTCCCACCACTCCACAAGCAAACAAAAGGAACACAACAAGGAGAAGAGACAGAGAAGCCATTTGAGAGTATGCGTGAGAGGTACAAGAAGAAGGCAAGAGGCACTTGCTCTATATGAGGTGAGGTTACTTGAATAGTGTTGATGGCAAAGGGGAAGAACGTAAAGGGGATTCTAGGGATCTCATTTTTTGTGTGTCAGCAGCGAAGCCTGCAAAGAAAAAGCCAAGACTTGCTGTCACCCTTAGGTTCCCAAATTTGCAATTGTGAGTATGACAGTGTTAGTTTACATGGAAAAGGGATTCAACGGGAAAGACAAATCGATTACTATAAAAGGTAATATACATTTCCAGAACAGTTTAATGGTTAATGCATAAAAATGACACCACTGTGTAAGCCTGCAACAAAAAAAGTAAAGTAAAAAGAGATGAACAACAACTCAGACTCATAACCTACATTCTTTGTCTCTTCAATCAATCACCTTATGAAAGGCAAAACCTTTTTCAGTTTTTGAACCACCCAAACAAAAAAGGTTATTTCTTTACCCAGTTAAATGCTATTTTTTATCCTTTTCTCAGTGTACGATTATGAACTACTCATCCTCTTCATCTTCGACACTTACCTTATTTAACACTTTTATTTATCACTAAAATTCTGAAAGAAAGTTTTAACTTCAAATTAAGCCAAATTCCCTCGTGTCGTATTACTGGTAGTACAGTACCACTGATACTAATATACCATTAATATTCGAGTATTTGGCATCCAAATCCGGGTTGAACTAAACATGGTTTTCTTTATTCCTTTTTATTCTATATATGCTCATAGTTCTTTCTTTCTCTTTTTTCTTTTCTACAAATTTACTCCTATACTTTAGATATAAATACTCAATCTTAAATTAATATTTTGGACATCAACTCTCCCTTCCAAAGTTAAGGCATGTGACTTTCATTGTCCTTTGTATCTCATTTATTCTTTTCACATTTGTTTTTGAGATTTTAATAATCGAGTTTAATTCATTTAACTTTAAGCATGTCATAAACTACAACACACAAAGATTGTCCAATAATTTATTTTAATTTTCTTAAATCTATTTTATTTTATTCCTATATATGAAAGTAAGATCTTTACTATTCAAAATATAATATTTTATTTTTTTTAAGATACATGGTTTGTCATAATTGAATAAAATAAGACTTTTTTTATCCCCTGAATACTCTTTTTTTTTTAATTTTTAAAAATGTTTCAAGAAAATTAGTTACTGTAAATTTATTTAATGTAAAATATTAAAATATTATCAAACTTGAAAAGGCTTTTTGTTTGGGCTCCGATGAATGGCGGACTAAGGCCCGGAAAGCATGGGTCGCGGTTTTCAAGGTTTTACTTTACATGTTTGAATCAGCAGTGATCGGGGTTAGATATTATTGTATTAGTAATTTTGTATTAATAAGATTTTATTAGGGATTAAATTCACGTTTAGAGTTTAGACCATGCAATACAAATTATAAGGGATATTGAATTTATTAATTATGTCTTCATCTAATTACAATCAACTAAGCACAATTGCAATTATATTGAATCTTGTGCCCTATAATTATACACTCTCATAATTTTCTTACATTATTGAAAAGAATATCATAACCATTAATTCCATTTGTGGAGTTCTAGTGATTTGTTTGAAACCCTTGATGATGTGACCATTAAGGTAAAAAAATAATACAATATTTCCACGTATATTCATAGCTTTGAAAAAAGAGAGAGTATGTTTGTACCGTAGAAGTTAATGAATTTAGTATTTTAAGTATCAAACTACAAACCCATTATATTCATATTTTTCAAAAATAAAATATGCCCCTTTTATTTGTTGAGTTAGAAGTCTAGCATAATCTTGATTGCAAAATTTTATGATAATAACTCAACTCAAGGGAACCATATTTAGGTTAGAGCAATGCAATTTATAACGAAAGAAAACAATACCCAATAAATACTTTCAAAATAAAATAAATAATTTTAGTTAAAAAAAATTAAGAATTTAGTAATATTTCATTAAATCTTGAAGGCTGTAAAATAACAATAATTCATCATTACAATAACAGTTATATTTTTATTCTGGGAACAATTATTAGGGTGATGATATGGAATTATTGGAAGAATGAGTACGAGATGATGAGGTAACGATAGTATTGAAAGAAGTATGTAATATATTTTAAGATATTATGATTAAAATCTTTCATAGATTCGACAGAGACGTGAAACTTCAATGAATTTAAAGTATTTTATTCCTAATAACTTTTTTTAATTCAGTAGTAAATTTTGAATGTTTTCACCTGTGTGATGAGAAACACCTTTCATACGAGTAGTGTAGTATCTATGAATAAGAAGTGAAAGGATGAAAACAGTAGACAGCGTAATCATAAAATATTAGGTTATAAAGCGAGTAAAAATAAAACTAATTTAAAATGGTTTGATCGAAGTTTTAAACACAATAATTTATTCGTGAATAAAATCTAACCAATCCCATCATAGAGACAAACCCAAAATCATGTTGGCCTCTCTTTCATCAGTGATATACACAATGGACAAAACATCATCAAAACAGACGAAACCACATCTTTATCTTGCTGTTCTTGCTCTGTTCCTACAGTCACAACAAATTTCAATTAAATGTAGTTTTATAATTAAGGTACAATCTTTTTGATGATTTGATCACGCAAGAAAGAGATAATTAACCAATTATAAATCGACAAAGCTTTTACCAATTCTAACCCACAAGTTCTTGCTCTCCAACATTGAGGTAAATAAATTAACACCAAAGACCCCAGTAAGCAGAAGTATTGAAGAGATTTAATGCATATATATGACCTATAAATTGAAGGAAGTTCTTATGGAATAAAGTTTCAAGATTTTCGTGCCACACAATCTAATGTCACCATCGTGATGTTGGGTGCAACTATATTTAAACTCGTGAAACAGAGCAAAGGTGTTTGCCATAGACGGTAAATGATGACTAAATGAATTGGGAGCGAAGCCAAAACCTTGGGGCTGCTCAAGGAGATTTTGCCACATGTTGGTGATTTTAAGGTTCCATGCTTCATGTTCTAAGCTTTGAACCTTATAAAAAACGAGAAGAGTTGTTGGAAAGGACCCACAAAAACCATTATATTGGCCAAGACGAACAAGAGTTACGCAGACTTTGGTAAATGATTGTTTGGATTTTGGTTTTTGTTTATTTGTCATAATTCAAGAATCCTGCGGATAAAGATACACCTAGCTAGCCACCTAGGCACACCATCCATAACTAGTCATCTTCTTCATCATTCATAGGAATCTCAAAATCTGGTTTCATCGCACAAGTGTCTATGTGGGTTATATCATATTCACACACGTTCCAACATTTCCTTCAATCATTTCTGTTACTTTCACTTTCACTACTATACTACAACATGGGGAATATCTAATTACAAATTATTTCTGTTTCTATTCTTAGCACAAACTTTAGCTGTATTGTATAGTTATGGCTATTTTATTTCTTAAATCATGATAAATTTACTTAAAGTTTTAAGAAAATTAATATTCTTACAGACAAATGATTATGTGTCAAGAGTTGGCGAGAGAAAGAATACATGTGTTTTTAATAACCTTTTTTAAAAATTATTTGCCATTGATATATCTTGCACAATATGTAGATTTGTTGACACAAAACGGCTACTTAATATATATATTATATACTTTAGTAAAATATAAAGCAAAGCATCACAGAGAATTTTATTATGACAATTAATATATATGATATATGAACGAATTATATAATAATGAAATGCATAGGTTCATCAATGTCTTCCATGTATACATTCTAGAGAATTCTTCAAGCTATGTACTTCTATATACAGTTCATGCTCACTTCTGTTATTTTAATCTTTGAAAACCAATAAATAAACCATCTCCAATGGTAATGAAACAAGCAACATAATATCAACTTAATAACTCATAAAAATAACTTTTCGGCTTGCCTTGTATAAAGTTTGGTTTGATACGGTCCGTGTATGAGGACTTATTAAATTAATTATTTATCTAAGAACATGATAATTGCTGAATCAACACTTGCCTTTGAACAATCAATGCTTACTTATCATGCATGACGTTGTGATATCTTGACTTCCTCTTGTTGCCAAATTCCTTTTCATTTTCGTTCCAATAGTTTTTAGTTTTCATAGCTATCATGGAAAATAATTGAGAGAAAACTAAGCCAAATTACCTAAAACCAGATACCAAAAGGCACATCTTAGACATTTTTTATTGTTGAACTCACCCAGATATTGGTAACTATTCTATAGCTATCATGTCAATTGTACCTGTAATTTCTCACGTGAATACGTTATTAAGTTTTATATTTATATATAGTTGAACAACACATTCTTCTCCGTGAATTTAGTGCCTACGTAGATTTGTCCACTGCACAGAACTAAGATCATTATTAAGATAATTCATGTATCATGTTATTAACAAATACAGGTGGAGCCAATATTCAACTCAAACACATCATAGGTATTAAATTATTCACCAAATTAGCTGGCACATTTTTTGCTCAACATTTATTGGATCATCACTCAAAACGATTCAAATGGAAACAAAAATTGTCACTGTAAGGGTAGATTTGTATTTGTAGAGGATTAATCATTTGATACTTAATCATATGAATCAAACATTATATATATATAAGCTCTACAGAACTCATTTGAACTCCCACCAAACCTCGATTTATACACACTCAGAAAGCTTCACACACTCCTGTCACTTCCATAAACTCCTGCATGGCCAAATCACTATATCTAGAGCAAGATTTCAAACCAAAAGTTCATACCCCTGGAACAAAAAATCTATCTTTCTTTGCCTCTATGTTCTCCCTTTTCATCTACGTATGTGTCTTTTATACCTTCAACCTATCTCCCTATTCTCTCCTCAACAACAACATCTTCTGGTTTTTCATGTCCAACACCCTCATTCTCATCATTGCTGCTGACTATGGAGCCTCCAAAAAAAAACAAGATCTCTATGATGAGTATGTCCAACATAGTCAACCACGAAACTGTGCCTCCTCGTACGTACCCAAATATGATGAACAAGTTCATAAACAATGCATTAACCCAAAAAAAGAGCTGGGCCGTAAGCTGTTAGAGGAGAAGAAAGAAACTGTCTCTGATGAAAATATCCCAGAACGTGTACTTGAAATTGTGGCGATAAACCAGCCTAAAAAATCTATTAAATTTTCCCGTGAGAAAAGGTGTGCACTTCATTTGCATGAGGGTGATGAAAAGATTGAGGAGAAAGCAATTACAGAAAGAATTTACCGGCGAAGTAAATCTGATAGATCCAGCAGAGTGAAGCATTTAGTGAATGAGGAGAGAGTGAAGATGGTGCAAAGATCAGAGACTGTGAAGGTAAAAGTGAAGGTTGAAGAAGAAAATGAGTTTTCTAAGATGTCAAATGAGGATCTTAATAGGAGGATAGAGGAGTTTATTCATAAATTTAAATCTCAGACAACTAGCAATGTCTATCAAATTTAGAAAATCTGCGGTAGAGAATCAGAGTCTGTAGACTATGTTCCAAAAAATTTTGCGTTGTAGCTTCTGTACTTGTTTTAAATGCTGTCTTATGGCATAGACCTGTTTCACATGTTGAATATCGTTTTGTGTTTGTGAAACAATCTTAAATATTTGTGTTGTCCATTTAGTTTGGAGTGTATATACACCTGCAGTTTCTTCTCACCATCACCATTTCTCGTATAAATTAGTATAAACATGGAGATTTAAACTGATAAGCTTCCACTAATTCACAGAAATGAAATTGTGACCAGAAAATGAGAGATAGATATTTGTTGTTGAAGTGGTGCAAAATGAGCAATATTAAGATTTTGAGAAGTTATGTTGATTGAGGTAGTGTGGGTCTTAATCTATGTATGAGCATGCATCTTTGTTGTGCATTCGTGTAAAAGGTGAAAGCGACGGTTGAACAAACAATTATGATTTGTATGCAATGTGTACACGTTTGAGACGGCTTCAATTAGAACTACTCAATGTATTATTACTAGACTTCTTTGACCTTGTTTTTTTTTTATAAATTTTCATTTTTCTTCGAACATAAATCATGGTTAAAAAAAATCATATTTTCTGTTAATTTTGTTTTAAATTTCCTTTTAAAAAATATTTTTGAATTTTATTATGAAAAAAAATGTTATAGTAAATTTTTGTCAATTTTCCTTCGCAACACATTTTATAAGAAATACTTACAAATTTTATAATTTTATAAGAAATAATTACTCACAAAAAAATTACATGTCAAATAAGATTTTTATAAAAAGTAGCAGAAAAAAATCTTTGCATGCAAATTTTTTTTACAATTTTACAAGAAAATTTTTATGTAATATGAGAATTTTTAGCGGTGAATTCTTAAACTGTTTAAAATGATTGAAATTGATTAAAGAGAGTTGAATTTGATAATTGATACATATTGTATAATATAATTTTTTTCCTTTTAAAATTTATATTGTTGTTCTTATTGAAAATTGTTGAGGAGTTTCTGGGATGGGTCAACGTTCTTTGTATATCAGACTACAAGTGTTAAGTAGTTTGGATCGGATTTCAAATGTAATTAGAAAAAAAAACTACTTGTAGAAAATTCTTAAATGACTATAAAATGTGAAGGGATATGAGAGAGTGGGTACTTAAATACCATACTAATTATTTATAACTCTAAGGGTGCGGATTAACATACTATATAAAAAATAAAGATAACTTTTATACATTATAAACTATTTATTTTATACAATTTTAATTTTGAAAGCACCAGCTATAATAATTTACTTTTTATATAATTCTAACAGATGCAAGTTAATATTGTAACAACTTAAATTACCAAGTGAATACTGTAGTTTTTTCAAATTCAATTACTAGAAGTGGGAAAAATCTAGAATACGAATATTCTAGTCTGACTAATAATTTTAAAATGAACATTTAATGAGAGCTTTTTTCAGTTATATAGTCTTATTTTTTGTGAAATTTTATTGGATTATGTAACTAATACAAGAATTAGTTAGTGCAGCGTAAAAAAGTTTCTTATAGAAACACTATCGAATTTATTTTCCCTAAACAACATACTTTAGCTTTTATTTATTTAAATACTACACTTTTATTTGTTCTAATATTCAGAATTCGATTTTTAGGAACTGAATTCTGAACATGTTTTAAGATTAGCACGCTTTTTAAATAGAAATATCAAAAACATATTTAGGATTTTTTTTTTGTTTAAATCAAATTCTGAACTATTGGAATAAAAACATTTTAATTGTGCAATAAAAACCATAATTAATGTACTCTTTGAGAAAAGGAAATATTGCATGGTGCTATTTGCCTAAAAAGTTCAATAGTGGAAGTTTTGAAAGCATTATGATTATGAGGCGAGGTTTTGCGCTAAATAAAGTTAAATATTCTAGTGCTACACTGAGTGGTTGGCTTCCAATTAAGAAAGTCTTTGTCCTATAGTTTATGTGTTAAATATTTATTCATAATTCGATTTATTCATGATTTTTTTTTTTTTTAGACCTTTTAGACTTAATTTGTCATAATTCAAGTATTTTTAAGCTTTTTCCTTTTAGGATTGTGATATACAAAACAATTAGTTTGAGATCGTTTAGCAGTCAAAATAAATAAATAAAATTAATATCTTATATATAATACTTACATATAATTATACTCTTTCAACAAAGTTGAAATCGGAACAATAAAAGATAATACTTAAAGTTGTCAAAATGGGTAACCTGATTCGACCCGGATCAATCCATCACAGGTTGATGATTTAGTGAGTCAACCCAACTCGGCTCACTTTTTAATGAGTCAAAAAAATTCGAACCCGGCCCGACCCATTACGGGTTGACGAATTAAACGGGTTGGCTCACAGATTCACTTAATTAAAAAAAATACAAATTTTTTATTTATTTTTCAGTCAAAACTAAATTATAATTCTAATTAAAATCTAAATAAACTTTAAATACAATCCAAATACAAAGCAAAATAAAAAAAAATACAAATTATTTATGTGTTGGCTAAAAAAAACAACTTAACATGACCCAAATGTAAAGCTCAACTTAATAAAAACACTTGTGTGATCTTTTATCTGTGGATTGGTGAGCCAACCCGGCTCACCACGGGTTCAACCCGATGAGCAGGGTTCTAAATGAATCAGGTCAAAAATCAACCTGTATTAAAATTTGTAAAAAAATTTCAACCCAATCCGATCCAAACACGTGGTAAGTCGGATTGACTCGCGGATTCCAACCCATTTTGACATCTCTAAATACTATTTGATAATATTTGCTATTAGTAATTTTATGGTAATGGATGATGAAATCTTAATATATTGATTTTAATTAATAATGAATACAGACCAGTTATATCGTTGGAAAAAATAGATATTGCTGATTCTTTATAAACAGAAATATTTAATTTAATCTCAAGTGACATAAAAACTTAAGCTTTTAAGGAAAATAATGGGAAGCATATTTAGGAAAAGAAACCAACAACACTAACAAAAAAAAACTATATGTCTAAAAGTCGTTTCTACAAATACATTAGTTTTGTGCTTTTTATAATAATTTAAATTTTTATTTGTTTCTAAAAATTAAATGTACTTTTCAACGGCTATTCGCATGATCAATTAGTTCTCATTTTTTTAAGGCACTTATAAACATGATCAATTATTTGTTTAGTACTAAATAATTGGGTCAACCAACCAATCAGTGGCATTGAATTTTAAAATTTTGTTGAAATGCTCATGTAAGTGGTGCTATGATGAGTTCATCAATTTAACTACTCCTTTAATTTCCATATTTATCCAAAATATGCATTTTAATTCTTATATCTATAAACTCTGCATTGTAACTACTATAGAATAACTTTGTTTAGGCACACAAAATAAAAATTGATTATATATATAATTTCTGCATAATTTTGTTTGAAGAAGTTAAAGGAAATAAAAATAAACAATATACATCTATAACAATATATAAAAAGACCCTGTTTTGTGTTCACATTTCAAAATATTAATTCTATTTTTTAAAATATAATTATTTATTAAATTTTTAAAAATTGACGGTTACTTTTACAAGTTTTTTATAAAATAGTTCATCTTTATTTCTTCTCTTTTCTTTTATTTATCAACCGTTATTCTCTATTTGATATATTTATTTTTAATAAATATAATTTTATTTTATATATTAACTTAATAATATTATATTTATCATCACCTAATAATATAATATCATTTATATTTAAAAAATACATAAAGACGTATACAATAATGTATTATAACGAGCATGGTGAATAATTTCTGCGAAATGAAATCACACGACCACAATCTTTGCTTACAGAAGGAAGTGTTACATCGAATTATATTGTATTTAAAATAACTTGAACTGAGGGCATGAAAAGAGTATAATAAGTGCAAAGGGATTGCACGAATCATTAAATACCAGCACAAAAATCACTTAAAAACGTAAACAATGAAAGAAAAATGTAAAAATGGAAGATAATTTGTTGAGTTAAATATCAAGCATTTAAATAGTTCATATATGAAATAAGTAACAAGAGTAGGTATAAGTGTTTTTATATTTTTTATTATTTCTTACTTTACGTTTTATATGAATTTGAGTACTTTTATACTCTTTATTTTTTGACATTTTATACTAGTATGATTACTTTCATATCTTTATCATCTTAAAATTTACAATAAATTTCTTATACATTATAACTTTAGATATTTATCTTTAATGTAACATCTACATGATGTACCTTGAAAGTTCATTCCATTTATTAGTACAACTATCCTTAGTCTAGGTCCTTCTTTTAACTATTCTTCAATTTTATTGAAATACGCATTTTTATCTTTATAAGTATATATTTTAACTTTGTATAACTTTAAAAGAATAAAAAATTATCATTTAAAAATTGATCAATTTTTTATTTACTGTACATCTTTTCTTTTATTTATTGATTTTTTCCCTCTCCACCACAATGTTTTAACAATAATATTTTGTAAAACAGATAAACGATTACATTTATAATTTTTTTATTTTTTGTTTATCTATATATATATATATATATATATATATATATATATATATATATATATATATATAAAAAAATACACTTAATTAATAAAGTAAAATATTAATTATAAAAAAATATTATTTTTTGTTTATAGCTTTTTATAAATATTTAGTCTCTAAATAATAAAGTAAAATTAATAAAGATGATTGTATTATACCATGCTATAGAATACTATTAATAATATCTATACATGCCTACTTTGATTTTAATAACTGGACTGGATTGTTAGAATCTAAGTATGTACATGATTGGATAATTATTAGGCAACATATCTCTCTTAAATTTACATGGTTATCATATTAATGAAAACATAAATTCTGAATCAACACTACATAGGACATTCCTAAAACAATAGTAAATTTGACATTAATATTTGTGATACAGTGTAGTTTGTGTAATATTTGTTTGCAGCATTGCGAAAAGAAATAGTAAAGTGGAATCAAGAAAACACTGGTGAGGAATGGTCTTATCCGGTGTCTGAGACATGGCACTGTTTTCTCTGCAAAACAACCTTTTTCCATTGCCAATGTTAAATTATAGTTCCTCAACCAAGAGCCTTCCCTCTGTCACTACGCGTCGAGCCACCATCTTTGGTTCCACCCTCCTTTTTCTCAATTTGCCCAATCTCAATTCAACACCCCTTGCACTTCCACAGCTTCTGCTAGATGACGAGCTTCAGCAACAAGAAGACCGTGTTGTGCAACTCTTTCAGGTAATCTTAACTTTGCTTAAATACTCATGTTGTATTTGTTCAGTATAAATGGTGATTACTTTTTCTTCTTTTGCTATTTTTTTATTAAATACGGGAATTGGGATTGTCACAGGATACTTCACTGTCGGTTGTTTTCATTAAAGACATTGAGTTGGCTAAAGTTCCCAACGCTTTTTCCAAGGGAGCCGTGGTGAATGAGGACGAAGATGAAAAAGTTGAAGGCACTGGCTCGGGCTTCATCTGGGATAAATTTGGTCACATAGTAAGATAACCCAAATCAGAAATAGGAAAATAGTTCGCCCCATTTGGATTTTATTCTGTTTATCGTAATTTACTGTTTCACTAGTGGAGCAGTTTTTGTTTAAAGTCTATGAAGATAGGTACCGAAAGGACAAACTTTTACTTGCAAAATGGTGGTTTCAATTCAATGAAGATTGATGACATGTGGAAAACTGTTTCATTGACTTTGAAATTCCTTTGATCATTATCAACGTAATTAGACAGTGAATAACACATTTATGCATATTTTGATTTTGACACGATATCTTAATGGCTAATAAGGAATTGTACTGATTACTGATTGTTCAGACTAGTGATGTGTTTTTGCTGGTGGACAGGTTACCAATTACCATGTTGTTTCTAAAATGGCTACTGATACCAGTGGTTTACAACGTTGTAAGGTTTTCCCTTGATGCTGTTAATTCCATTAGACTTTAATATTATATTTTTTATCAGAGAAGAATGATTATATTATATTTGTTTAAGCATTTCTCTGGGTAGCAATAGTATTGCACATTTGTACTGCTGTCTACAGGTATTCCTAGTTGATACCAAAGGGAATAGCTTTTACAGGGAAGGCAAGATAATTGGTTTTGATCCAGCGTACGACCTAGCTGTTCTGAAGGTATACATTCCAAATCCTCTTTTTTTTTCCCCTTCATTTTATTCCTTTTCAGAACACATTGTTCTTTGCTACTTCTGTGGCCTCTTCTCTATGCTCTCCACTTTCCGATCCACTATCGTGACATATCCTTGTCTGCTACTTGAACACTGGTATTCTTTAACACTGTTGTTACCATAATTGCTTTTATAGTCATGTTCGGCAAGCTGCTTTACTAAGCACATGATTTATCTTAGTTATACGGTCATTTTAGGCCATCATAATGGGAAAGCCTAAATCTTCCAGCCCAAATTACGTTTTGAGCATGTTGATATAGTATAGCAAAATTATTGTTGGCTTCAATTTTCCCTCCTAAGGTTCTAAAAAGTATTAAACAATATTGATGTTCATCAAACTGAAAGGCCAGTTGAGTAGCTAAATCAGTATCTGTCTGGTAGAAAAGATATTTTATTTATGGTGTAAAACCCATACTATTCTATCCCAGTTAAAAGGAAAAGGGAAAAAAAGGGAAAAAAGCTCTGAATGTCTTTGACCGGAAGTATTTCTAAAGTGAATAGAAATGAAGAGTTGGTTGTGAGCTCAAAGTATTTGTAAAGACAAGGATTTAGGAGCGTACAGTAGTGAAAAATCGGTTACATAACATGAAATGAACGTTGGAAGAAATTGATGTCGCAGTCTGTGCTTTTCATTTTATACATGATAGATAGATTCTCATTTTTCTTCTTTTGTTTACCTAATAAAACCAATATACTAAGTTACATTTAACTTCTGCATTTTTCTTTCTCTTGTGTGCCACTCAGAAATGCATAAAGTTGTTCTATTTGCAGGTTGATGTTGATGGATACGAAATAAAGCCAGCTAATCTAGGTCAGTCTAACAATTTACGTGTTGGCCAAAGTTGCTTTGCCATTGGGAATCCTTATGGATATGAGAACACTCTCACTACAGGGGTAATTTTTTAATCATCTATTTCTTACATCTCTATCCATTCAGGCAAAATAGTTGTAGAAGAAGGATAATAACTTATACATAGGGCAATTATTTACGCTGGCCTATGTAAAAATTTTGTCATACTGAGCTATAGCTTCCCATATAGAACAACAATAGTTATATTTTTCAGAATAACCATTTTGAGTCACGCGCAGGCACTGGATTTTAGCAGTAATAGTAAGTTCTGATTTGTGGATAATGTGATCATTCTGTATTGTCTGATGTAAATTATGCAGGTGGTCAGTGGTTTAGGCCGCGAGATACCTTCACCAAATGGAGGGGCCATCAGAGGAGCTATTCAAACTGACGCAGCAATTAATGCTGGTAACCTAACCTTACCTTAATCGACGTTCATAGTGTTAGGACCTCAACCTCCTCTAAGTAAGAGTCAAGGAATGTGGGTAAACTGTAGTTTGTACTCTAATTCATTGCATATCAATCAAAATGGTCACTTCAATTTTTCCCCTTTACTCTACAACTTGGGCATGGATCGAGAGGAGACTACGTAATATTAACCTTTCAACCTCTCTTCTCATCATGATTTTTAAAATATGTTCTGTCCATGTAATATCAGTTATAGATGTGATTTGATTAGTTAAGCTAAATTCATTTCGAAGCTATCAGAGCAGCTGCAAGACTGAAACAAAATTGCCTTTATTACCCAATGGTTTTGGGTTAATTTACCAGATCTTCTGCAAAAGGACACGGGCATCAACAATGCTAGCCAGTTATCTCCATATCTAGTACAGATGGCTGCATTATTCTTGGAAAATATAATGCCTAGTGAGATCAACCTCTGCAGATTCACTTCTTTCTACCTAAATGGGGGAAGAAAATATATAGTTCTGAAAATAATATTGGTTAGAAACGTTTTACTTAGAGAAATTATTAGATCTATTTCTGTCCCTGTTTCCATGTCTTATGTAATATTTAAGACATGACTTTATTGTTTACTGAAATGCCAAGTTTTAGATGGTATTGTTTGTTACAACTCTTAGGATTAACAAAATTATTTTGGAGTTAAGTATTTTCTTAAGTTGCTGTTGCACGAGATTATGTAGGTATAATCTTATATGTGCACGAATGTGACCAGGAAATTCAGGGGGACCATTGATCAACTCGTATGGCCATGTTATTGGAGTAAACACAGCTACCTTCACTAAGAAAGGTAATAAGAAACTATTACTTTTATCAATATACTTTCGTAACACTGTAAGGAGGGAATAAGAGACTCATGCTTTTAGCCTGAATTAGACAGGAAATTTTGTCTTAAATAATAATGTTATTATTTCGTCCTTTGCATAATTTATTGTTGCAAAACTCCAGTACATCATATTTATTTAAAAGATAGTTGGAGAGAAGAAGCTGCAACACAATTTAAGTCTAGAAAATTGAGATTACCTTTTCTTTATCTAGTATCTTGCTTCCAAAAGAATGGTGTTGAGTTAGGTAATGAACTCACATATTCATCATCACCTTTACTTTTTTTCTTTATTTTCTAAAAGAGTAATCAGTTCTTAGAATTTTGTTCCCTTTTATTTCATATGTATATCCGCTCGATTTAGGAATCTATTTCTTCCACTGAACCTGGTAGCAATGTCAATCTGTCGAATATGTATACGTTAGGATCAATTCTAGTTCTAGGAATTAACATGAAACTCAAAGAAGATAGAGAAGAGAGGGAATCTTATGAAAGAAAGGGTTCTGAAATAATTACTTGATTGTATTAAGTGTTTTACAAGAGGAGAAAACTGTCTGTGTATCAGTTAATACTCGGCCACTTATAGCTACTAACTAACCAACTAATTGTAACCCCTCTCACCATACATCTTATTTCATATCTGTACCCAGTTAAATTTCCATTACTTTAACCTAAATAAGAAATTAATTTATCGTTCCTCTTCATTTCAGAAACATTATCTAAGCTCTGTTATTTTGGTGGAAAGCAATATCAAAGCTAAATTAGAATAATTTCTTCTACTAGATTGTTATGTTTGAATAATGATTTTTGCTCATTTTGATGCATTTCAGGGACTGGAATGTCGTCAGGTGTTAACTTTGCAATTCCCATTGACACAGTCGTCAAAACTGTTCCATACCTTATTGTCTACGGAACACCTTATAGTAATAGGTTTTGATTGTTCATGTAACATTGTATAAAACCTGAACTTTGAATATCATTTTTACATTCAGTGAAATACCATGTCTGTTCTAAAGCTAAACAAGTATCCTCTCTTCTAAATCTGTAAATTTTGTCACTACCTTTCTAGCATTTCAAAGGTTAAAAATAAATCACTTAAAGGACAAACCTCTTTCAATACATGTTTTCTTCTTGTAAATAGATATTAGTTGCTGATCTCGGCTGTACAATGCATTTTTTTGACACATTACTAAACAGACGAACAAAACAAAAATTTTGCAGTTTCTCAGCCTTGTGATACAACAATTATAACAAGTTTTATTATAGTTGCTCCAATAAGCAAAACAAAATCATGATTTATTTCTCTAGTGCCATTGTTACACTTCCGGCATTTTTGTAGAGATCAATTCATTTATAACCATCGAAAAAAACTAATAGTTCATAGTTGTTCCTAGTTCGTGTGCACAAATTCTTAATATTGATTGATGAGAAGAGACCATCAAGAAAATGTTCACTCGGTGCTGCAATCTAGAGTTAGAGTGGTAGCCGTGCTAATAATACTTAGATGTGAGTATTAATAACAAAAAGTAAGGGTTCAACATATATAATATATACTATGGTTTGAATAATATATATTTTGGTTTGCTTTTTAAAAGCATAAATACAATGTAGTATTAGTATAAATCATTAATGATGTACAGTTGCGTAAAATCTACCTATTAACCGGAACAGTTTAGAAAATTTCATTTGCAGAAAATGCTTATCTCTCACTTTCTTTTGACTGTTGCACAGCATTAACAATAGCTCTACTAGGAATTGTTTGATTATAAACTCTCTTGATTTCAAAACACGCAAACAAAACCAAATAATAACCAGCCGCGAACCTGAATTCAGCTACAATATCAAGATTTATGAAGTAATTGCATCTGCAATGTAACCATGACTGTGTTTGAGATGTTGTATACATCAGCTACATTTTCCGCAATATCAAGCAATTCAAACTACTATCACAACCAATACAAACTACTACCACAACCGCAATTTAACAAAAGAAATTCACCTGTTCCTCGCTCATATCAAATCTGATAGATCATTTAGCATCTCAAAATGTACAAAAACATGAACATATAGCTGAAACTATCAGTAGCACCAACAAATTCTCTTTCGTTTCAGTAACGAAACATGAGCAATTGAAGAGGCACTCACAGTCATACATAGGAAACCCTAGCTAACTCTCGGTGGCCCTGGATGAAGCGAGAGGAGAGAGAATTGTTCGTGGATAGAGGAATCCACGTGACAAGAGGTGCGACAGGAGGAGGGAATGAGAATAAGGCCGAGACACCTCTGTTCCATGGGAGAAGGCGAGGATTGGCGCGTGCTGCGATACTCGATGGCGTCTTGGAGAATGATGTTGCCTTGTTTGTCAATGCAATAGAAGGAACCCAAGAAGAACCTTCCGTCTTTGATACCCACTAGCATTCGCCGAAACAGCAGCTTCCGTGCCCGACTCACCGCACCGGAGCTACCGGAGTTCTCTGCTTCTGCTTCGACCGGAACAGCTTCTTCTTCCTCCATCTCACCGCACCGATGTATGTGTATGTTTTGTGATCAATTGTTTTCCACTGGCTCTTGGATTCCAAAGCCACCGCACCTATTCACCGCCTTAACCTAACCATACAACCCAGCTATTATATGTGGAACTTTTATAACTTCAAGTGGAACTTCTTTTAAAAGGCTTGGAACCTGTTTCACACTTTTTTATATTATTATTATTATTATTTTTTATTATTATTATAGCAAAATAAAATGTTTCTTTTTTCTTTTCAAATAGCCACTTCATAAAAAAAAAGGTTTACGTTTATTAACGCTGTCATTAATTAAAGAAGAAAATGAAAAAAATACTATGAAAACTTGATGTTCGTGGATAATCGGAGACACTTCATGCAGGTGAACTTATTCATCTTTAAAATTCAGAGACAGGATGATGCGTAAAGACGCTTGATCGCACCCACTTCATATGTGATGCTTGATTATTCCAAGACAATTTGTTTACATAGAGCTAAAGTGCATTTCATCTCAGCATTTCTGACCAGTGATTGTTATCAGGTTCAGTATCTTCTTGAAAACAACAAATTGAATCTAAAGGCATGTCTTTATGGTCATGAAAATAGATCTATGAAGTCCGGTATTTTGTTTTTTTTTTTACTGTATTCTTGTTTCTTAAAATTTAGATGCTTAACTTTCTTTCAACATTTTTTCTTTCCAAATGAATTGAAGATCATAGTCATTTGCGGTTGGAAAATTGTTTTTTTTTTTCTCTTTTCAAAGTGCAACAAAAATACCTTCCTCATTCTTACATTCCGGAGGTTTGATTCTTCAAAGCTTCGTTATGTTCTTAATTAGTATCAGCATAAGATTAAGATTGTTATGTTATAGCTCTTTTTGAAAACAAATAAAAGATGTAGACATCTCAAAAGCGTCAACATAAAGGACTTTTGAATGAAATTTTACAATGAGATATAACATACAGAATGGAATGGAGTTATGCAGGGATAAATCTAACGATGAGATAGTATAGTACAGTATATCTTTCTGCTGATCTTTAATGGTCAACCATACAGGCGTCAGGCAGTTGAGAATGTATCTATATAGAGGGTTCAAGTGTGCCCTCTTTCAAATCTCTACAATGACACGGTAGGGCGTTTAGTCTATTCCTCCATTCTTTTGAATAATGGTTGAATTTCATAACAAATCATTGCTCAGTCTTTGCTCTCCAAGAGGTGTACAATCGGTAAATTCAAGTACAAACATTTAATATTTTACAAAATTCCTAGAATAAATCTTTGGTTTTCCATAAATTTGTAAGTTTTAGTGTGCTTTTATTTGAATGAATTTCAATATAAGATTAAAAAGAAAATTGGAACAAGAAATATTGAAAAGATGTACTCTACTATCATCTCATGGATACTTCCTTGTGTTACAGTTTCCAGTCCCCGCAAATGTCACTAGTTAAAATTGCATAATCTCATTCATATGCATCATACTCAATATCTGCAAATGCATAATATCATTGTAAGCTCTCACATAAAGAAACAATGAACAAATAAAACAGAACAAACAGAGTTGGGGAGCGAAAATAAATGTTCCAAGAACAGTTTTACCAAACTGAAACCAGTCATAAAAACAGATAAAACTAGCCCTCACCTCATTTCTCATCCAGAAGAAGTGATGTGCAAGAATGAAGAGAAGATATTTCATCTTCTTTTGCCAACCCAAAGCCTTGCCATCTTACTCTACCGAAATTATCAAGTAGAAAGATATACCTGTGAGGTAGGAATGTTAAAAACAGTTTTATTTATAACTAATAACTTCACTGTATAAAAAAATGATAGAATATAAAAAAGCTTTTAACCCTGTTAGAAGATTCAATATCTGAAGTTCTTTTCTGAAATAATAGTGGTCACCAAATGAATAAACCGTATGCTTCTCAAGTGTATCCTTGCTTTCATGATTATTAGGCTTCTTCATTGTCCAGAGAAGGAAACGTTTTATAGGAGGCCGACACAAAAGCCACGAATCTATAAATGATACCTGATAGGAAACACGATATAGCTTCATTTGTAGCCGGTGATTGAAAAGATGGAAATAAAGAAATAATCACCGAAGTTCTGTTTAAATAATAATATTGGAATTACAGTTTGAAATTATAATTTTAATCCAATTTTCTTGGAATTGGATATTCTTAAGAATCACATTTCTTTTATGTTTGGGACAGAGTTGATGAATAGAAATATAATACAAATTAAGTTGGAATTCTATTAAAGGACGTCAATGGTGATGATGAACAAAGAACACAGGAAACAATCAGTATTAATTGGTGATAATTGGCAATGACATGGCATGTGTCCACAACAATGATTGCTAAGAGGACGTAAATCACAATGGCTTCTATAGTTAGCAGGAGACAATGATAATGAACATTAAAATATGAAATGGAGAGATATGATTTTGAAAATTCTTTGTGTACTTCATTTTACGTACTTCAAATTCTTTGAAAATTAAATATATTTGTTAGAGATATGATTTGTATATTACATTAAATGGAGAGAGATATGATATGATTTGAAGGAAAATATCGTCTAAAATATTTCCTAGAATTAAATATTGATTTTGTTCCTTATTGTATTTCTCATTCATTACAGATAAGAACATTCATGTATACATAACACACACACAACTACTAGCAATCACGTCAACATGGTATAAGAGTTTATCATATTGATGTTTGTTAGACCTATCATATCACTTCTTATCACACCACCTATAAATATTTAGTCTCACATTTAAGATGTCCAGTATTTACACTGCTTATAAGCATCTAAGATGTCCCGTACTCAACATGAGAAGATGTGTTGGAAATCTCATATCGACTAAAAATATCCAAAATTATAGTATCTAATCATGGATCCAAACATCACCTTACAAGTCAATTTTTTTGGTGATTGAATTAGGTTCAAAATTCACTTTCTAATGTACATCATTGGAATTTAACTATTTGACTTGACATCTGATCTGAAGATCAACCCGTGCATAAATGGAATTGGCGAAGCATTCACACCAGCTATTATAATTTCAATATAAAATTTTTATAGGTCATACATATATATTAACATTTTGAGTGTTTTAAATTATATATATTCTTAACAGTTTACATTTTTATGCTACATAAGTAATAAACATAGTTATAAATCCCAAAGGATAGTGCAAAGCAGTCAACCGCAAAACCACTGACCACTCCAGTGTTCGGCAACTCACAGAATGACTGATAAAGTTCAGATATAGCTTAAATAATATAAAAGCTCAAATATAAAAAATAAAGATGTAAAACAAAACAAAAAAATCAGAAGAGAAAACAAAGACGAAATGAAAGACCTGTAGAAGATAGAGAACAAAGAGACCTGTGGGAGAATAGAGAGAAAGACCAGAACAGTCCCCAGAACAGAGTTGGAAAGGAAACATTGTGCTGTATTTTGGTCTTTCTTGTGTTCATCCTAATGACAGAAAGAATAAATCTTGCCCCCTACGTCTATATTTCAAATGAAGACTGAAAATCAAAAAAAGTTGGTTCAGGAATAAAGAGGGGAATTTCCCTGCCAGCCACAGCGACCAAGATGGCCATGATTTTCTGGATGGTGGCTGCAATTAGCAGCCGCAACCCCTGATACATAAAAAACTCTAGTACAGGTATGAAATCATGGGCAGAGACTACTCCACGCCACACCAACCTTCACCATTATACTGCCCTAGTGATAAAATTAGCAATAACTTATTAAGTTTTCTTCCACTGGTCTTTTTCTGTGACTTTTCAATGAAAACCCAAGTACGTAAACCCTTAGGGTCAACAGAGTAAGTGATTGATTGAGAAACTCTCTTCAAGAAGCCAAGTTAAGGATTATCATCTCAGACAAATAGTGGCACAAAACGGAAAACTTAAGAAAATCAAGTAGAATTTTCAAATTCCATTGGGACAAACACATTTAAAAAAGGCGAATGTATAACTTGTCTTGTCATCTTTTTCTTTACAACTGATGTGCTGTCATATATGACTTACTAATATATCAAGATCAATAACAAAAAGCATAAACATGAAAGAAACAGTTAAATTACCTGATATAAATGAACACCTTTTGATTTTCTAAATGCTTCAAGAAAAGGTACACTCCAAGAGTTGATCATTTCCTGTCAAAGATATACAAAAATGAATTTACTGCACCAACAGTAGACCAAATTAAGCTGAAAATGTGGTTACTGACAAACATACCAAACAATACAACAAGCATAATATCTAGTTCGTTTATCACTTGTACTCATAATAAAAGGTGTCAAATGTATTTCTTAGAGTTGCAAATTCATTACAGCAGGTCATGTCAAGATTGCAGCAATAAATGACATTTGTCACAAAAAAAACAAGGATTCTTAAGGCTGAAATGCAAACATAGCCCAGTAAGAGTAATTAAAGTATCTTCACGAATATTTACTCTATTCTTTTCTTCTTGTCTCCAATGACATTTTAATTCCCTTTACAGGGACAAGTAATAGTAGACATTGTTCAGCCTTCAATCAAATAGAATAAGACTACAACAAATGCTACCATTAAATGTCAACCATTAGGGCTTTGTTTGAATAAATGTTAAAACATATTGAATAACAATGACCAGTAAGAGTTGGATTGCCATTTAACGCACCTAGGGCAGTGGAAAGGGTCTAAACCAGAGGCAGTGTAAGACATACATGGTTGGTGTTGCCTGCACTCGAATGAGCAGGCAACGTAATAATGTGGACTGTACACGATAGAAATCACATAATCACAAAACACTACCATGATCCATCATTACCTGGGAGCTTGCTCGAAATGAAAGACAAACCAAAGATGCCTTGGGCACAGAAGATTTATCAGAATCAACTGCAAGATCAGAAACACGGATAGGAAGCTTCATTGTTTTACCATCCGAGAAGCTAACTTCAAGATCAGGAAACTTCACAGCTGCCATTGCAGGTATTATCACTTTATTAGCTACAGCAATCTGCACAAGTCACAGGTAAATCTGTCATATTCTTACTTTCTTAGCTGGTATACCCTAGACGGGTTTCTAGTTTAAACAGTCAATCATTTCCTTCCTTATTAGACAGATAGTGCATCTGTGTGTACTGATCCAAACAATATACATATAACTGTTTTGAGTTTAATTAGCCCAGTAGATAAGTAAAGTTCTAACTTCTAAGCAAGCTAGTTTAGACCAATTTAGCAAAACTGAGAGATATGGAGTTTGGAAAGTTAGTTTTAGTTTATGTATATGGTGTGTCATCCTACTTGGAACATAGAAACTAGAATTAAACAGCAGAAAACCTACATTGATCTCGCATGAACGAGCTTCAACATATTCCACCAGACCAAATCACATGCTATAGAAACAAAAGAATTTATTATAAAATAGTTGTTTGCCACTAACAGCAAAGTAAAGTAAATGCAATATTGCAAGAATGTCTGAGTAAATTACCTTGCCACCGTGCTGTTTGAACTCGGCCATATCGGCAAAGTATCCCCTCTTCATTTCATCTCCACTATATAAAAATAAATAAATAAACTATCAGTCAACATCACTCACTCTTTCACTTCCCTTCGTTACTGACTACAACACTTCACAAAAACCATAAATTGAACTTACAGTCGAGCGCGCTCCTCCTCAATTGCTTTCTTATTTATAAACTGCAAAGAAAAACGAAGTGTGATCAAAACTATGAATCTAACGTAATTAAAAAAGAAAAGCGAATGGAAGACGAAACCTGGTGAAGATCGAGGAAACGTTTGGGGGTGAGGCGTGCCAAATGCTGCGAGGGAAGAGGACAATGACAATGAACCTTCTCCGCTGCGAAACCCACAACGTAATCACGGAGACTGGGGCGCCGTCGTATCATTCGCTTCAAACTCACCATCTTCGCCGTTTCCCTTTTGATCTGCCTCTCTCCGTCCCCAAGTTTACCACCACCCTTATATGCTGAGCAATTTATTCCACATCTTAAATTCCAAACTCATATCTATCATAAATTTATTAATTTTCACAATAAATGTTTTCAAGTTTCAATTTGTTCCAAATTTCATATTTCATATGAATCAAATTCTTTTTAAAACGATTTTATGACGAAACTAATATTAATAACAGATAAAAATGAAATATTTTACATCAACAAAGTACTTTTCATTTTAACGATTAGGTAATTTTTCAAGAAAAAGGGGATGATATTCTAAGCAGAGGTTCAATATTAAAACCACTCATAAAAGAATTTATATTTTTATCTTACTGAAAGAAATAAGAAATTTGGTAATTTATGTTTTCTTTCTTGATTTTGTTACAGGAGATATTCTTCAACCAAAAAATAATAGAAGTGTTCACGTTTACTTTCTTATAATCCATTAGTTGGACATGCTAAGCACAAGACGGAATTCAATTCACCATCTATGTCTTTAGCTAATTAAAATGTAAAATTTACATATAAGCTACGAACCACCTTTAAAATAGTGTTCCTGAGTTCCCATTTTTTTGACACGATTTCTTAACTGTCACAATTAAATTTATTTTTCGGATCATACACCAATCATTGGACTTGTGACACGTCTTAACTTTCACAACTCAAATTTTTCTCTTGGATCCGACACTCTATGCGACATTTTAGACTAACTCGACACCTATTCTTCACAAAACAGTACTATAATAAAAAATAAAAAGCAATTTATAGCATACATAAAGCATAATTCGCTTTTTAGTCTTGTTTCCACGTAACTATCGTATTTAGAATTATATAGTGAATAATGTTGTTATTGCAGAAATCTGTAATAAATTTGTTTCCTTAGTTTAAACTACATAAATCTTTAATTGAAATTTGTCACATTACATACATAAAGGTTATATCCCCGTTTCCCATATTTTGGGCATTGGGCGTGTTCAAGTAGACGTTATGTCAGATACGTTGTGGCCTGATAATTCACAGTGAGCAGCCATGTCCACAAATACAACCACAGTTCTGGGATATGAGTCAGATACATAATATTACCCCCATAAACAAAGAGGCCGTTTCCTTCTCTACAACTCTTCACCACCAATTCATAAAGTAGCAAGGTTCAAAACTCTAAAATAAGTAGACAAAAGCTTTTAAAAACTATACCTAAAAAAATAAGCATTAAAAGGAAGTTCTACAGTAAGATAGAATGAAATCATTCTTTCACAACACCAACTCAATAAATTTCAACTCTGTAGTTATAACTTCTCCTACAATAACCTAAATTAGCAGCACTTGTTTGATAGCAATTCCTACCATAACAAAATTGGAGAAATGTGTGATTGTTAGGTTGCATTATTGAACATGATATCATTGATTCTGTCAAGGCCGATATCTGAAATGGGATCGATGGGTTTTTCATCTTCTAGAGAACACTCGTTACTCGAAGGATCTCTACTGAATTCATCTGAAGAGATGTTCATATCAATTATCAGAAAACTGATAGCACAGCCTCAAGAAATCAAACTTGTGTTGTTTACTGACATGTCCAAATCAAAATTAAGCACAAGAAGAATTTGGCATCGAACTCACCAAAAACTGTGTTTAAAGAAGAAGGGGAAGGTGTTGAAATGAAGTTAAGGCCAATGTAGAATCCCAGCATCAAAACAATGGTCACCATCACATATGTTGGTACAGCTAAAGCCCAATATCTGAAAAGCCAGAAGTTGTTTTGCTAACATTTTGTCACACAAACAGTCTGAAAAGCCCAATACCCGAAAATAATTCTTTTTCCTACATATGCGAACTAAGTTCCCCACTCTATGATCTCGAAAGCAAAAACTGATGCAAAATTCTCATTGTTTACATAAACAGGTGATTTGAAATCCTTTTTCCATATATATTCACTATTAAA
>Ga0214542_1000434_pt1 | contig 74613 bp, 30 predicted proteins | sample CNSS1metaG_FD_160096 | JGI IMG/M metagenome (GOLD analysis project Ga0214542, IMG submission 160096) | Root nodule microbial communities from cowpea collected in UCLA plant growth center, Los Angeles, California, USA - CNSS1 | ecosystem: Host-associated > Plants > Roots > Nodule | place: USA...
CCACAAACACAACAAAAATTAAAAAAAAAAAAAAAAAAAAAAAAAAAAAAAAAAAAAAAAAAAAAAAAAAAAAAAAAAAAAAAAAAAAAAAAAAAAAAAACTGATTTTGAAACTTATTTCATGTATTTTGAAAAACTCTTGAAATATATTTTACGTAAAAGTGTTAAAAAAAACTCATTCCAGAAGGTTTATTCTAGAAAACATTCCAAAATACATATTTTATATATTTTGAAAGTTTTATTCCAAAAATTGTATTATGAAAATTTTGTTTCAGAAATTTCATTTTGAAAGTTTCCTTCTGATTGTTTCATAAATTTCAGAAATCTTGTTCAGTAAACTTTCCGGAATATGTATCTGGAAATCACTCTCCCGGAGGCAAAATTGTTATTTTAAATACTTGAGGGTGCACGCGAAGAAATTGTGGGGTGAAGAAAGTAAAAACCCGAAGCCTACTACAAAAGAACAATGTATTCTCGGCCCAGCATTTTCAGTGACTACACCGCAGCTCCCGTTTTCCCCAAACGATGTCGTTCCAAAGCGCGAACGAGTGACCGGAGCGAGAAAGCCTGGGACGGAGTGAAATCGCAATGTTGCGACAGTTGGTAATGCACGCGCCGCGTGTGTTCAACTACAAGTCGGGGAGGTTAGCTCACGGTGGCTGCGGCCAAATATTAATCACACGAGCATTGTCCTCCGCGGCCGTGTCGCCGCCGTCGAAGGCGATCGTGTACGATGTGCACGGGCCACCGGACACGGTGACGAAGTTGGTGGAGGTTCCGGCCGTTGATGTGAAAGAAAAAGAGGTGTGTGTGAAGATGCTAGCTGCTCCGATCAACCCCTCCGATATCAATAGAATTCAGGGCGTTTATCCTGTGCGGCCAAACCCACCGGCAGTGGGTGGATATGAAGGCGTTGGAGAAGTTCTCTCAGTGGGCTCCTCGGTCACCTCACTCTCTCCCGGTGATTGGGTTATTCCCTCTCCACCCTCTTTCGGTACTCTCTCTTTCACTTCTTTCCCTTTAATTTATCACCTTAATATGATCAAAAGAACGAGCTTCTCCATTAATCGTGTAAGAAAAACAAATAGTAAGATAAAAATGATATGGGAAATTAGCTTGTCAAAGTAGTTTTCAAGTGAAAGCAACTCGCATTTAAGATTGAGTTGAGTTCAAATCTAAAAGTTTGAAATGGCATAGAGCTTATGTTAGACTACCCTATGTATTGGACCATTGTCATACTTCAACACTTTAGATTCTTATTCTCCAAGCTTCTAGCTCAAGTCTTTTGGTATTCTGAATGTGTTAACACTGACGGGTAGTGATATGAGCAAATTAATATCTCTAAGTTGTGCAATTCGTGCCTCTTAATTTTTCGAAATCCAAGTTCTAAGATCCAAATCCAAATTCGTAGAACTTTGCGGTTTTCATGTCATATTTGGAATTCTTATATATTTATTTATTTTTGGCATGCACAGGGACTTGGCAGACGTATATTGTGAAGAATGAGAATGTTTGGCACAAGATAGAGAAGGGTGTGCCTATGGAATATGCGGCTACAATTACTGTTAATCCCTTGACTGCACTTCTCATGCTTGAACACTGTGTTACTCTGAACTCTGGTACATTTTTCTTTTACTGGCTGAATTTCCTTTATTTTTTATTTGTGTTTAAGTGGATTGGAATTTTGTTTTTTCTGGATATCAACAGGAGATGCTATTGTGCAAAATGGGGCTACCAGCATGGTTGGCCAGTGTGTCATTCAGCTTGCCAACTCTCGTGGCATTCACAGCATTAATATTATTAGGGACAGGTGCTCATTGGAAGGTTCTTTGCTAGCTTTGTTATTAGCTTAGCTTTTTGAGTGTTATTTCAGACTATGGTTTGTTTATTATCATTTCAAGGTTTGTTTAAATATAATTTGATTAACATGTCCTTATTTTTGCTTCTGGCATATTAGTGAAGAATCTTAACTTTGCATCACAAATCATTTTGATGCAGGCCTGGGGTCAATGAAGTAAAAGAAATGCTTAAGAATTTGGGTGCTGATGAAGTTTTCACTGAGAGCGAATTGGAAGTGAAGAATGTCAAGAGTCTCCTGGTATACCTAGGCGTATTATACGTGTCTATTTTTCAAATCAATGATAGTCATAGATTGAGCATTTGGGAAGGGTGTTTGGATGTATTCTAGCTATCTTATTTGAGGTTTTGCACTTGCTTTTATGTGATGCAGAGGAAGCTGACAAAAAATTGTTTTGAAGCATTATTTATCTATATTGAATTCAGATGACTTATTTTGCCTCACATTGACATGGTAGGGTGGTATACCTGAACCGGCACTGGGATTTAACTGTGTTGGTGGCAATGCTGCTTCTTTGGTACTCAAGTTTTTGAGGTATGACATGAGATATTGGGTGAAAAATTTAAGAATGAAATATTTCTCTTTTATTATTATGATTTAAATGAGTTCATATTTTCCAGACAAGGAGGAACCATGGTCACATATGGTGGAATGTCTAAAAAACCCGTCACTGTGTCAACATCATCCTTCATATTTAAGGTCAGCCATTAATTCTCTCTCTTGTAGTTTGTTACTTCAGTTTATTATGTAGGAGATAGAATTAAAGTTGAAGGGGACCAACGCATGTTTTCTTTCTAATGGGAGGCCATAAAATATTTTTATGTGAGACTTAAAAGGGATTTAAAATATTTGGGGGTGATCATCCCCAGTTCACCCATTAGCTCCGCCCCTGATCTTGGCAACTGATTGAAACTAAATGAAGAATAAGGATAATATATACTTGAGAGGGCTCTAATCAGCCCTTAGAACTTGGAAGTGAATCTGATTAAGAGGGTTTCAACTTTCACGTTAAGAAGTCAAGATAACTACAGCGCCCTGAAATATTGGTGATGTTGTCTGAATGTGCTGAGCCCTCTATCATGAGTTTCTTGAAAACCTGATGTCAACCTTTTGCTATGGAAGTTTAAGAGCTTAACGAGTATTTGTTAGTTCATTGAACCTTCTAATAGGTCCATATTTTTAGTTTATAAACCTTGTCTTTCACAAACAAGATCAAATCTAGCAGTAAAGAGTCAAAAATGAATTTTAGGTGTGTGCTACACATGCAATTCTGTCTAGAAGTTCATTGTAATTGAAGTTCTGGTAACACCTTTAAGACACCATCATAGAGTCATTGTTCTTTTATGCTGCGAATATGTATAGGGTGGTGTCTATAACGTAATTTTTGATGATTCAAATTAGAAAATGAGTGGGAAAATAGCAAGAAAAACTACTCATGTTGGACCGAGAACCTAGGGAATTGAGATTCCTTAATTTCATAACTTAGTTTTGGTCTAACCTTTTCAAACGCCTATATTCTTAGTAGAGTAGCATATTGATCTTTTAAGAACCACATTGGCAGGATCTTTCCTTGAGGGGATTCTGGTTACAGAAGTGGTTGAGCACAGATAAAGCTGAAGAGAGCAGAGGAATGATAGACAGACTTTTGAGTCTTGTACAAGAAGGAAAGTTAAAATACAAGTATGTTCTCTTCTCTACGTGTCAGGGGGGGTTTGGTTTGGGTTATATTAATTCCGTAAGTTCAAATTGCTTTTAAAAGTTCTTGCATTTCTGTCTCATAATTTGCATACCAAATTCATATGATGCTGACTCTGGTTGCAGAATGGAATTGGCTCCCTTTGACGATTTCAGCACAGCATTGGATAAAGCATTAGGAAAACTTGGGAGCCAACCTAAGCAAGTTATCAAATTCTAAATGTGTGGATGTTTATACTGATTTCCGTTGAATAAAAAAAGTATTCTGGAATTTCAGAGAAAAAACAATATATCAAGGAGTTACTCCTACAAAGGCATGCAGAATAGATTTCTAGTGCAAGGAATAAAAAATAGACTTTAATTGTGGTGCATTGTTAATGTGAAGATGTTTACATTCTCAATCAACCAGGTATCATACAAACGTGACTTTTTATTGGGTGTGTGATGTTGTAAACGTATTTTACATTTTTAATGCGTTCCCATTAAATTCTAAGAATTTCCGAAAGAAAAGAACCGCATAAAATAAATGTATATTATGATGAAATAAATTAGAGAAACTTAATTTAATCACAATATTTAAGATAACATACACCTAATCCTTCTGAAATAAACATGGTCTAGCAATTTGGAGGTAAGATGCTTGCAGTTACTACCGAAAAAATCGAGTATTTTGTGCCTGTAAGTTTTGCATGAAAATATAAATTATGGAAGAAATTAATTTTCTATATAAAGCAAACAAATCCTAAGTCGCAAATTTGATTAGTACACGATTACCGAGAGTGATCTCGAGATAAATTTGTTTTAAGAAATTGGATTGCAAGGTCTCATTCTTAAGATTTTTAACAACAGATGTCACCATTTTAAGTATTTAGTTGCCATCTATTTTGTCACTGCCACGTTTTCTTTAACGTTTAACATGCTTTAAAATTGTAAACTTAATTGTTTTAAACTGTAATAACTTTGTTTTTATCCAGAATAATTTTTTGGTTTGTAAGCTCCCAACGAAAGCTAATAGTGAAATCCAATTCACTCTTGACAGAAGTTATCAGCTCAAGAAAGTGTAGCTAAACCAATGCTTAGAAATGCAAAGAAACCTGAGCGGATAAAAAGAATTAAATAATTTAATGAAGTATACCATGATGAATAGCGGGAATAGGCCATAAATTATTGCATTATGTAGAGATCACAAAATCACCTATTACTTTCAAATATTATTTTAGAACCCTTTCCATAAAGAATAAACGCTTTGGCCATATAAAGCGGACAAGGCTATGAACCGCATTCCTTTGCCAGTATGTAGTCCACAGCTTCTTCAACAGTGTCAACCACCTGCGAAAGCGAAGTTGTATTGTAATCACCACAAGGTACTTTCCTTCACAATGGCAACGTTAGTCAAAAATTTAAATCATCCGTTCATCACCACAACTACCCACAAATTTCAAACTATGGTTTGGACAATCAATCCAAGCTGCATTACAATCGTGAGCACATTCCTTTAGAAACATACGTTCTCCATGGGTACGGAGACATGACGCCAGTAATTCATAACCATCAGCCCTGTACTTTTTTCTAAAATGTGAAAAAAAAAACCTGAAGACCCAAAACAAATAAGAATGTTGTTCATCCCGGTTCTTTTTTGTATGTATAATCAGGCTATCACTACTTCCTGTTGTGGGCACTACCAGCGCAAGTAAACAAATGCATTTCCCTATCTTACACTACATCTCCAAATATTCATGACCACCGCAGTCCCAAGAAACTTAAAAGTGCAAGAGGAAAAAGGTTGACGTATTTGTGAGACTTTTCTAAAGGAGAAACACAAGGAATTACCAGATCTGCTGAAAATTTGTCATGATTTTCCTTCCCCTTGAAAACTCCAGTTCTGGTGAGAATAGAAAACCAAGGATGCCCAGTCTGAAATGCGACATTTTCATTAATATTATCATTTGTCAACAAACAACTTTTAACCATCCCACAAGTGAAATCCAACTCCATGAGGCATACCTGTCGTGCACCTCTGATATCAACTGCAGGATTATCTCCAATCATGTACAGTGTTTTAAAAGATGAAGTCTTATGATTTTTATCATAGAAATCTTCATAAAGTGATGCCACAAGTTTCTGTAACACAATTTCTGCATTCTTGAATACTGATGGATGTGGTTTGCCAAAACATGTATACTCCAAGCAATGAGGGTGAATCCTGCACACAGAGCAATTAATGGCATAGATAGATGAAGGTTCTTAAGAACCAAAATATGAATTTAATCAGAGCAGCAATGCCACTAAACTAATTTAGATTCTTTTTTCATTTTCCATGTATTCCTCTCAGACTAATGTGACAGTAGCTTCCTGTATTTAAATGAATGTACATATGTATTCAATTTAAAGGAACCAAAGTAGAGAAGGCCTATTAACAGTTAGATAATACGCAATCTCACCTATTGAAGATGGATTCTAATGCAATCCTGAATGCTCCCATGCCCAGACGTTCAGAAGGAAATTTAGTCTACCTTTTGTGGGACCTTGTCAGTAAGTATGTAGTATAGAATTTTCAAAAGGCTCCATATAACCTGTCTTTCTGAAAAAATGAACCAACCTGGTATTCAAGGTCATCATTTGCAAAATATATATGTGGTTGTGGTCCAACATTTCTTCCAGGAAGGCCTCCTGTTTTTAAGATGTCACAGAGAACCTGAATGAAAAACCTTGGTCATTCACCGGTCCATCAAATCCAGACAAATAAAAAAACAAATATAAGAATTTCTTAAAACCCTAAGTGTAAGGTCCATTAAAATCTTTTTATTCTTTCTGCCCTAAAAATAAAGGGTTGCCCTTGTAATTGGGTCTAGGGCTGGCCCAAGTGATAAAACTAAACCCTAATCTGCCCTAACACACTCACCCTCACTCTTCACAGAATCAGCCGTCACTCTGTCTGCTCCGAGAGAGAGCTCTGCTAGGGTTCAGCCGCCTATTCGCATCCAGTGAGCTCGAACCAGTTTTTCCGCTTCTCGTAAGTCCATTCCAACTCGTGCTCGTACTTCATTCGGTGTTTCTTCATGTTCGTTTTCAGCTAGGATTCTGTAGTGAGCTTATCTTGTGATTTGCTCCATTGTTTTTCAGTTCATAAGCATACTCCTAGAGCTGTGGTGTCCATGGTTGTGGTTGAGTTCCTGTACTAGCATATTCCAGGTAAGGGAAGCTAGAACCCCCTTGTTTGGTGTGATTGTGATGTGTACCCTTTTGGTTTAATGATTTTTCGAGTGTGATATACTGTCATGGATGTCTAGACTGGCTGGTTTTCCTGTTTGGGATATGTTATTGTGTGTTACAGGCGTGAACAGTGGCAAACACTGTTAATCTCGCCCAAGCGAGCTTGCCTCGCCTAGGCGAGATGTGCAAAGGCTCGCCCAGGGCTTTCTGCGCGAGTGGTCGCCCAGGCGACCAAAACGCGTTTTGAGCGAGCAGATGTCTCGCTTAGGCGAAGGGGATCTCGCCTAAGCGAGATTGCGCAGGGGCTACTGTCCTCCTTGTCAAGCTCTCGCCTAGGCGGAAGGGAGCTCGCCTGAGCGAGAGTCATTCTCGCTTGAGCGAGACCCTCCCGCCTGAGCGAGGAGCTGGGCGAGGTGGCATCCCGAGTTGTTGTTTTCTCTGTGCTTGGATGTTTAAAGTATGCTTATATGGGTTATTGTATGATGGCTCAATGGGAATGAGTATGCATGATTGGGAGGGGATTATTTGTGGGGGATTGTGAGCTTGGCATGATTTCTATATAAGCTGTACATGAGAAGTTGGATACATATATATGTGCGTGTGGTCACAAATTTGGCATGAGCAACAATGGACCTTGATGGTTGGTAAACCAGTGGCATGGTATTGGTATGAGAGGAAATGTTTTACTCATGTTTGGAAATGACGAGTGGTATTGTTTTAGCCGTACGAAATGAGGATTGGTTGTGGATGTTGGTATGAAATTTATGTGTAATGTATATGTAAATTCTTGGTGGTTATGTATGTTGGTCCGTGTCAGTGCGTAATTTCTTGGGGTCTCTAGGTGAGACTCTCAGGGTCACGCTTCAGTGGTCGGAACGTAATTCCATGACCCTTGTTAGTGGGTGTTTCATGGTGGTGCCCCATCTGTATAGTCTAGTAAGGATTCAAGGTAAGGTTGCATCCTGACACTCTAAGGAGTCAGTTAGTCTCACTTAGAGCGGACGGACTCCTGTGGTGAGAGTAGCAGGAGGCCTGAAACTCATTAAGGGCTAACCTTGTGGTGAGGGAAAATGATTCATTGTAACACTTGTAACACATAACTCAGGGGTGAGCAGAGGTATCCACCACAAGTGCTGAATCTGACCAGACTATATGTATCCGGATGAGTCCTTCTTCCTTGCGATGATCATCAATTTAAATTGGTGGGAGATGGACGAGCTTCTTGTGATCAACAAGGAAATGGCAATTTCGCTACTTAGCCATTTGGGCTGGACTTTATTTTCTTCTTGGGCTTTCTTTAGGGCTATGGCCCATGTATTGCTTTATGCTTTACTATTCTACTCTCATTGGTTAGACTTTTATCTGGTTTTCCGTTGGCATCGTGGTGTGCCTAGCTTGTAGGAGTTGTGTTGAGGACCCCAAGACTGCGATATTGTACTATCTTGGTGTGACGTTTCTTTTAATTTCGCCTAGTAATTAAATGGGACGTTACACTAAGTACAGATTTTGATTATATTTGCTCTCACTTATCAGAAACACAAGTCAAAAATAATTCAAAATGTGATTACAGCAACTTGGAAGTCTCAGAGTGTCAAATTAAGTTGTATACTTCTCTTAATTTTTTATCCTTGAAAAATGCAAATATACATTTACTTATCCCGTCTCTCTTTTCTTTCTTTTCTTCTTTTAATTTCATTTCATTTCTTTTGATCTAGCTGGCAAGTGAAGACAAATCCCAACTCCCATGAACAATAACCACTCTCAAATACTTTTCCAAGAAATGACTGAGTATATCTAGTCTAGTGTATTAAAATCTAAATGTAGTATAACACTCTATCTCATTTTTCTCTATTGAACATCCACTAAAGTGAATGGCTTTTATCACTGACGTAGTCATGAGCAATTTAGTTTCCCTCTAAAGAAGAGACCAAATCTACTTATTAACTACTAATTGTGATGTCTAACTTCATATACAAGTCTTTCTTCGGTATAAAGAAGCAAACAATAGTACAGTGGCTAAAGTTTCCATTAACTTTTCAATGCTTTCAGTTTAAGCAGTTTGATTACGTTATTGATCTTCCCAACAGCGGGATTCATGTAAACAAGCCACATAATTTTTGTACTTGTATAGACATCACTATATATGTAGCAAAGATAAAATAAAGACAGTTCATATGGATCACTGATCAAATCTCTGTAACCTGTATATCCCTGCTCCAATCGACAGGGTCACTAACTACAAATGCTGCTTGAACCCTTTTAGAGAGGACATCATTCCTTGGAAAACTCTCATTAAACTTTGAATTCTCCGTAGCAGCCAGATTGGTAGTCCATTTCTTGTATGGAGCCAGCGGATCAATGTTCTCAAAGCACGAGGCATATTCATCAATTGAAAGAACATGTCTGAATACAAAAATAAACACCATAATGATAAGACACTGAGGATGAAGTCAGATTGCTAACTCATCATTTTCATAAAGTATCAAACAAGCCAGTTATCCCAAACCTTACTTAAAACCATATTCCGTCATCACAGCTGCAGGTTCCCCTTTTCCCACAGCAACAACGAGATCATTCTCAAATCTGTAAGTGGCGTGAAAATTCTATGAGACAAGGACACTGAAGTGTTGTCAAGCATATTGGTTTCAGCGTGTACTTGCGCAAAAGACAGTTCAGCATGTAATACTCAAATGAAACCTGATCAGAAGATGAATAATCATACCTCTTGACCAGTTGTTTAAATGGTGAATGGCCTTGTAAAACCTGTACACCAATCAGATTTGGTTTAGGGAAAACATTTTTTATTTCAACAGAATTTAGGACACCAACGTGGCAAGGCAAAGGCGACTACTTCTGACTTTCCAGTGACACATGCATACAGCAAAGAAACCAGGAAATAAAACCACACACGTATACATCACTATACAGGGAAGAGAAAGAACGGTCAGAGACTGTAGATTACTTCACACAAAAATCAACAATTCTAAATCCTCATAACCAGTCCTCCTAATTACTAAATCCAGAATTTCTTATGTTCATAAAACATCTACTTTTACATTATGCTTTCAGAGGATACAACAAGACTATTCGAATATACCTGCGAAGGTGAGACATTCACACCCAACAGTTGACTTAGTTCAAAAGCTCTTTTAGCTTCAGGAAAGCCACCACCTACACGAAAACATAAAATTAACATAAACAAGCGGCGCGTCATTTTAAACAATTTATCAGTGTGGGACCGGTCATCAATTGAACAACACGAATGCAATCAGGAAAAATCAAATATCCGTCTACACCAAACGACACAGATAAGCAATAGTAAATTGAATAAAACAAAATTAGAAGAAGAACTCACCATTGGTGAGGAAAACGTACGGGATTCTCAATCCACCTAACGACATAAACAGATCAACAAATTCATGAGTCGGTCACAGTGAATGAGAAATGACGAAAACGGAAACAGAGAGTTTTTCGTGTTTTTTTTTATTTTTGTTTTTACCATCAGCGCCGTATAATTTTCTCAGCGCTCCAGGAGAACCACCGACAGGGGAGTTTCCGAGCAAAATGACACCGTCGATGTCGAACGCGATGCCGAATGAAGGCCTGCTAGGTCTGAATCAGTTAACATAATCGGAACCGTGAAAATTAGGAGCGTAATTATGCAATGCGAAAAGAGGATGAACAATGTGAGATTTCACGATTGACGAACCGTTGTGGTCCGTGAGAGAATGCGCGTGAGATTAGATACGAAAACACTGTTCGGTTTCTGGCTTTGGTTAAGAGATGGAAGCTCATTGTTGCAGGATTTCCCTTCTACAACTTCTGAATCAGAATCAGCAGAGTCAGAGAACAAAAGTTAGTTACTCACTTTCCCATGCTTTAGCTTTAGCTTTAGCTAGTTACTTCCTTTGTGTGGCCCAATATGTCAAACGGGCTCGCTTTTGGGTCAGTTTAGATTGATAGGCTTAGCCTGAAAAGTGATTAGCCCATACAGCTATAAAAAATATCTTAATTTTTTATTCATTAAACAACTATTTTTTTTTCATCGAATCAACTTATTTTGAAGATCTACGTAAGGACGGATTCGAACTTCAAACACTGTTTAAGAGATTTTAAAATAAAACCACTTGTATAAAAAAAAATTAACACATCAATGTTACAATATTATAAAAATATAATGGTTATAGTTAGAGAAAAAAGAGTATGAAAATAATTTAAAATACCTAATTATATTTATGCTGTTGTTTTATATGTTTACCAAACTTTTTAGGTTGATTCTACATGTATAAATGTGAAAATTACTTTTACGTAATAGGTTCGATTTGGTTCTATATCTAATACTATTTAATTTGATTGATATTAGAATTTTAACTAATTTTCTTAATTTGGTGTTTTATATTATATTTGATAGTAAGTGTGTCTTATGAAGCAAATTATAAATTTCACTTGATTTTACAAAATTAGTTTGTAAAGTAAAATTTGTATCTATTTATATACTTTAAATTTGTTTTATCTTGAAATTAGACATTAATGGATAATCTAATAACAATATGACACAATAAATCTAATAAATAACAAATATTTAAGAAATAATTTTGAATGTTTTTAATACTATCTTAATAAATAAACTTAAACATAACTCAATCTTACAAAATTAACTTATAAACTAAATAAATTTGTTTTATTATTTATGCTGTTGTTTTATATGTGTGGTCCTATGTATGTTTTACCAAACTTTTTAGGTTGATTCAATAGGTATAAATGTAAAAATTATTTTTACGTATTTTGTTCAATTTGGTTCTATATCTAATACTATTTAATTTTATCAATCGAAAACTTTAACCAAATTTCTTATTTTGGTATTTTTGATTGTATTTGATAGTATTATGTGTCTTAAGAAATAAATTATAAGTCTCACTTAATCTTATAACATCAACTTGTAAAATGAAATTTGCACTCATTTATATATTTTTAATTTATTTTATCTCTTTCAATGAAATTAGACATTAATGGATGATAACAGACACAATAGACATAGTAAAAATAAATATTGATGGGATAATTTTGAATATTGTCTTAATAAATTAACTTAAACCTAACTCAATCTTATAAAATTAACAAAATTAATTTATAAAATAAGATTTATGGTAAATTTGTCTTATTGTGTAATCCATATTCAATATAAAACCTACAAGAATTTGTACAAATTGACAAGCGGCTAAACTTAGCTAATTTAAAAATTAAAGGAATTAATTAAAATTCTTAATTATATAGAATCCAAATAAAATAAAACTTACAAGTCTCAAAGTTGTAAGTTACTAGAAGTAAATATTTCCATAAAATATACTATGATAAATTTAATAAATTTTTACCGCAAAATCATGATAATATATATTAAGAAGTGGATTTAAATTATTGGCATCTTCAATATATAAACATTTCAACCAACATATTTAAATAATTAAAATATCATGTGGTATTATTATTTATAAATGATGCAAAATCAAGCACACAACACAGGTCTTACCTCACAAACTGAATATTGATATCATTGAGTGATGACTATTTTGACGTAGAACAGAAAATGCTTAGTGAGGAAGGTAGGACTGAGGCTGAAACTTTCTTCCGATGAATCTAGAAGAGGCATATGCATATTTTATCATTTTATTATTTCCAAGTTTTTTTCCCACGTGAAGTAATCATCACGTACATTCTTTTTGCCAAAAATCTGCATAGTTTAAGAAACAAAAGTTTAGATATCCACAAGTCAAAAGAACTATAAAAGTAGAAGGAATTTGGATAATGTCGGCGCCTGAGAATGGAAGGTTTTTTCCATAAACCAGCAACTTCTACGTCATTACAATGGTGAAATTCGTGTTATATATGCGCCGATTATCATCATAGAAAATTCATGTTTTGGAAATTTTAAAGCTTGTTCTACCTATGACTTAACATAATCCAAAGATAAATAAAAAAATAAAAAAAATAAAAACGTGCCAAATAATGAGGGCTGCTGAACTCGGTAATTAAGAATGTTGTAGTTATCAATTTGAACATATATATTGATAGAAGATTATTTCAGTAACGTTTACCGACAGGAATTCATATAAGTCGTTTTTTATATTTGAATTTGTAGTTTTAGAAGAAGAAAAACAAATCATTGTGCAAAATTTGTCCATGTAAGACGGATTATGAAGTTGAACTATTGGTATTGGGTTAACGTGGTAAACCATTTAGTTACAAGACGATCATGTCTTGAAAACTAACTCAAAAATATTCACATTAAGATGCTTGTATTGGGATAATATTTTTGTTTTCATCCTAACCGATCATGATGTTGGATTTGAGATATTTCTTAGATCAAATTGAAATAATAAAATTATGTTTATTATTATTTATTTCATTGTCTTATTTATTGAATTCATATGATAAGGTCTTTGATTAAAATTAAATATTTGTTGTTATAATATAAATTATAATAATGAGAAATAAGGATAGGACATCCTTAACCTATATAGATCAATATGTGTAATGGTTTTTATCTCTAATGGTTAATATTACCTTTGAATTGTTAATAGGAAATTTTTTTGAAAAAATATATATAATTTTAATAGATTTGAGATTATTATGGAAATTAACAAATTATTTATCATACTTTTATCTCATACATCTTCGTGTTGTTAGTTGAATGATTATTGGATATGACTAAATTCTAATGGGATTAATGATTAATCAAAAAAGAATCCATCAATTCTTGGTAATGAGTTCGAGCTTTGTATAAATAAAGACATTTGTCAGGGTATTATAAATGAAAGAAGAAAGAAGTTAGTCATTCATCATGCGTTAACTTATTAGAATTTGACAATTATACTATATTATACAGTTAATCTTCTAGTGATTATAAAGTAAAAGATATTTCATACTATTCGGTTATTAATGAGTGTTACTGAATGTCAACCTTGATTAATAAAAAAATGAGTTAATTTATTACCGGTTTAGTGATGAACCTACGGTGTCACACACTTACAAGTGTTCTATCTTTATTGGACAATAAAATATTATTAATTAAATTAAATAATTTAATTTTATTGATATTTTTTTTTTAAGTGAAATATTATTATATTTTTTTATAACACCAAAAATATAATTAATATAAGATGTGAATATGTAATTGATTAAGTGAGACTTGATCAATTAAGTTAATAACTAATAAGATATATTTTAAAATATAATTTATTATTGAAAATGTACAATAGGCATGAGAAAGAAGGTTTTTATTTTAATATAATAACGAACATTATATGGGGTGTGTAGTTCCTATGAGATAGGAAAATAAAATATTAAAAAATCCCATACCCAATCTCCTAATGTATATAGATGCACTTGTTCACTATTTTAAAGAGATAAAAATGTGATCGTTATAGAAAGTCTTTTCTTTACAATTTTTATTATTAGGTTACTAGCATAAACACAGGCGATATCGTGCCTGTGTATATGCATTTTTTAAATATGTATGATATTATATTAGTAGGTGATAATATTGTAATGTTATTAAGTTAATATATAAACTAAACTTATATTTATTAAAAATAAAATAAAATATATCAGAATAGATGAAAGAATAATCATTGATAAATAAAGAAGAAGAGAAGAAGCAGAGACATCCGATTTTATAAAAAGCTTGTAAAAGTAACGGTCAATTTTTAAAAATTTAATAAATTATTATATTTAAACGATAAAATTGGTATTTTGAAATGTGGACACAAAAAGAGGAATCCCCTTTATATATTGTTATAGATATTCTGATAATAAATTGGGGATCAATGCGTCAAATGTAAATTATTTTGTAATTTTCATACAATAATAATTTATTATAGAAAACTATTATAGGATCTTAAGATCCATGATTTTCACATATTCACGTACATAAAACATAATAGAATATTAACCCTTTAATCCATGAGAGATTCAATAAGAATCCATTCTTCAATCTTTGATTTTCAACCTCAATTTCTCAATTTATCTCTTTGACTTTGTTTCTCCTCTCACACTCCCTTTTTTGATGGCTTATTGTGAGAGAACCTTATGGTCAGAAACATTACAATACCCTTTTATAATTCAACGTCCATCAAGTTGGGATGAACTTTATTTTATTTTATTATGACTTCTCATAATAATCCATAGGTCCTCATATCTTATTAAATCACAATAAGACCCATCATAGTATTTCAAATAAGTTACATAAATAAATTAATTCGTGAATTAATTCTAACAGGATTGACACAAAAAACCTAGTCTCGTATGAATATACGACGATCAGACCGTCATAGTTTGAAGGATAAAATTTTCTAAACCTTAATAATAATTTTTGGAAGCATTTCTATACAAAATAAAGTTGTGAAAATATTATTACTTTTGTTTTATACATTCATCATCCGCATGTTTTGGCTTGTAAGTGAAGGAAATAAGTTTAGGAAGGAACATGAAAACCTAAATTTTCTTAACTTTTTAATGGTAACATGAAACATTTTGTTTACATTTTATAATTGAATTTGACCTTTGCAAGAGCAGCCGTGCGAGTATAAAACTTGATTGCTATCGCGGATGAAACTTTCATTCATCTCGTAAAACAGAGGGAGGGGAGAAATAATGACAAATCTAATTTATAATTTCAACATTTTAATTCTAAAAATAAATTACAAAATAATTTATTTAAGTAATTTTAACCCCTGAACCCCCTTATCTTTTAATAATTATAACTAAAATTTAAATATATAAATAATAAGTCATTTAGCCTCTAAAAATTTATAAGACGTATAAAAAAAGGCAACGTTCTTTTCCCCGACTTTTTAAGTACTAAATACAAAGCCTTTACGCGGTGTAAAATAAAACAAGAAGTTCAAATTACATATGAGCCCTGCAGAAAATACCTTCATTCCGGTTCATAAATTTAAGAGAACAGAGAAGACAACAGATATTTCAAGTTCCATTTCTATCCCTTCATAGTTGATTCACATGGAAACTCTTGAATAAGATAAATTTAATATCTTAAAGTATCTTGATTTTTCATATAGCCTTTTCTTTTTAATCAATGTTATCGAATATCTCCGAATAATAATTCATACTCATTGGAGTTAAAAATTCAACATAAATAAAAATTTCATCGTAAGATAAAGTTTGTATATTATCTTATTTCTAATTATTATACAAAATCGTCTTATGACATAAAATTTGTATTTTATTTAAAGATTATGAAATTGTTTTATTTTTAGTTAATGTACAAACTTATAAAATAAAATTTCCATATCGTATATTATAAAATTATTTTATGTTTAGTTCATGTAAATCTTTGAAACGTTTCTTTCGAATTTTATTTTTTCATGTTTTTATTTGATCATATTATCGGGAATTCATAAATAACCAGATAACAATCATTGATTCCAATTGCTTTAATCTTTTTCTTTACTTGTTCAAAGAAGGAGACGCCGATTTTTAACTCACTCAAATGGTCCGATGTAGGGTCAGTCAATGCAAAGGTATTGAAAATTGGAATCATATGGTTAGAAAGGAAAATAAAGTAGAACTGAAAAAATGAAAAGGTCTAACAGTAACTAAAAACCAAAACATAAAAAATAAACCAAGAAACCTTGTATTTACAACACCTGTAAATTGCAATAAAGTACAACCAAACAAAAATGGGTTACACCCTAAAAAAATTAAAGCAAAATGTGCTCCAAAAAATTATTTACAGAATCAACCACTGTGTGGGAGCAATTCAGGTCTCTGCAAAACTCTTCGAGAACGAAGTTATTACAAGCACGAGATCACTGATCAATTCCCAAGTGATGAATAACTAATTTTTTGAATAATGAAAAAACGATTAATTTGTCATGTAAAAATTTAACTGGACCAAATTATAATACTTTTGACGGAGAGTGTGTGGGGGGACCCAGCGTTAGGCTTCAGAAGAGTAGCCACTTGGAACAGGTGGGGTCGTGGAAGCTGAGCTGAGAGGAGCGGCGCCACCACTCTCTTGGCGGCGCTCCTTGCTTTTCCGACCAGAACACGACAGCGCCGCCGCGATGCTCTTTACCACCATGATCATGACACGCCCTCTCTTCGGTGGTACCATGTAAGTGCCCCTTTGTTTCGCGTATGTTAGTTCCATGAGGAATGAAATTGGGACAAAGACCGAGGCGAGTGGAAGAAACAGAGAATAGAACGGAGAACAGAACAAGTGCTATGTTGTGTTGTGTTGTTGGAAAGTGTTTGTTGTGTGTGAGGACTGCGATTTTGAGTGACATATATAGCGAATGTGCGACATAGTACTGTAGCAGTCTTGGTACTCACGCTTCGGGTTTTTATTTTATTTTATTTCTTTTTTTTTCTTTAATTAAGAGTGGTGTGATGACTCATCATTGATTAAATTGTGCTTTCGTGGCATGTTTCAGTTTTCGTTTCACACTGCCAGCATTCATACAGCTGTTTGAAAGAATCCCAAGGTCAAATCCTTAACTGGTTTATTTTTCTATCATAAGTCACTCAAACTCACATTTAAACTTTTAATATTATAATTTTTTATAACTTTCTAATGACATTTTAAAAGCTGCATGAAATAATTTTGAAAAATAGTTTCAAAATGTTTTGTGGGAAGGAATAATTGGGTGGAGCTGAGGTTCTTGGCAGTGAGTTGTGGGGTTGAGTTTTGAGGGTGAGATTTTTTATTTTCTAAAGTCAAAAATTGAACTTGATATTTGATTTTGAAATGAATTTGTGTTGAAAACAGGTTGGTCTCTTAGCAAAGAGGGGTTTTGGTCTGGAGGTGAACCTTGTGGCATGACAATGAAAGTCATTTTTTAGAGTTTGGATTGATTCTTAGGTAATTGTTGTATGTAATTGTGAAAGATAATTTTGATTAGAATGCAAAAAGAATTAACTTGTTTTCTAAATCTACTTAATAAAGAATTGAAATACAGAAAAATAGAACATAAAAAATTTAATAAAAAATCTTAGAGTCTACTTATGACATACTCTAATTTACAATTTTCTTTTGATGACTTCTTTCTTACCTTAAATTAACTATACACAATGTCACTTGAGCGATAAATAATTTGCATGAACAATTTAAGACAATTAGTGCAATGCATATACACCACTTGAATCTCGTTTTACCGATTACACGTCACTCAAATGATACTTAGCCTAAGTGAAACCTCAACAAATGATTTCTCAAAGTTATTCTAATTTGTACATGAATTCCTCTACTCTTGCATTTATATATGAGTTTATTAAGTTTTCAATCATAAATATATCACAAATATTTCACAATATCAATTAATTCTCACGTGATTGTCATCACATTCAATTCCGCGTACTTCATACAACCAAAAAGTCATAACATTGTACAAATAATAATACTAGATTCTTTATCCTAAATTTAAATGCGTTTTTATCTAACAATCGTTTGAAAACATCTTCCAACAACTCAACCAATTAATACAATCTTCTAGAAAATTAATCCCACCACTAACACAAAATGGGCCTATAACGTCACCTATTTGACGTCAGTCCCGAAGTCAAAAATGACCGGTGGCGTTTTTCTAATTAAAAGACAAAATTAACGTCGGCCCCCTAAGGAAGAGACGTCTTTATTCAATTTGACATTGGTGTCGACAGGTTAGACGTCAAAGGACGTCGGATTTCAAATCCCTAACATCAAATGACTTCTGTTTTTCAATTCCCCAACGTCAAATTACGTGTATTTCTCGATATCCCGACGTTAGACGTTATAAAAAAACCAGAGGCAACGCCAACAACACTGTTCCTTCGCACACTTTAATTTTTAGGGTTAACTAGCACCTTGTTGATGAGTGGGAGGACGAACGAAGATTAGTTTCTGGTCATGAAACCTCTAATGCAAGTAAGAGGATGAGGATGTGCTCGCTTGGGGTTTTTTTGAGTTTTGATCCAATGATTTTCTCCTTTTCGTATTGCAGCAGCATGATTCGTGCTAGGCGGCAATGCGATGACGATCTCCAACACTTCCAGCAGATCAAAGGGACTCTTTCTTAATCTCACTCTATGTTTTTCTGTTATTATTAGCTCAGGGATTTGGGTTCTGGTTTATGAAAGTGCAGCCAAAGGACGTCGATTTCATTTATAACCGACGTCAAGGGACGTCGGCTTTTTCCTCAGACGTCAATTTTGACGTCAGCCAATAAGACGTCGAAGTTTGGACAGACGTCAAAGATCGAAAATAACGAACGTAAAAAGCCTTTTTTGTGTTAGTGCACATACTATTTTGAACATCCCAATAGTGAGAGGATAATAAAAAGATTAAAACAATTGTAGAGTATTGCGGGGTGCATCAATTATCTCATTATGTAACACAAGTGGATAAAGTCATAATTGAATCACAACACTGAAGCTAGTATGTTACATTATCAAGTGGAAAGAGGTGTCTTTACTATTAGACATAACTTTTAGTCCATAGTTAAACACTCAATACAATAATCAATGTTTGAGTCATGTTACATAATTATCTTAATGCTTGAACTCATACATTTTTAAGTTTAAATAATTATATCGAAATTATCAATCATAAATTTTAGCCTAATGATAAATGTTCAATCCAAAACAAGGTTAAATATATTTATCAAAACCTAATTTCAATTTATTCAAAACAATCTATATTTCACCAAATCCACGATACCTTAGTATAATAAAGAATTGAAGTTCAAATATTGTTTAGCGTTAAAGACAATGTAGAGAAAGAAATTGTTTTGAGAAAATTCTTTTAAAATTGAAGATATAAAATGAATTAAGATACGAGTTTTAAATTTTACTTACAAATTTCATCTTCTATTAGTTTTAAAATCTATTATTAAAAAGAATTGAATCTTACATCAATTATTTATATATATATATATATATATATATATATATATATATATATATATATATATATAATTTTCAATTTGATCCATGTATTAAAATCTCCAAATTAACTTTTTTCAATTTTGGAATTTTCTATCATATTTTTTTATGGCATGTGTGTGCAAATTGACATGAGAGACCAAACTTAGAGTTTGAATAGAGAATTTGAATAAGTTGATTCAAAAGTTTAGAATTTTTTAAATATTTTATTATAAAATATGTTTTAGAAAAATTGAAATATTATAAAATATGTTGCTTGGATAAGAAATTTAAGATAAAATTGAAATGCTATAGTTTTATTAAAATATTAAGATTGCTTAAAATTGGAAATTTTCAAAATTTATTTAATGTGAGAATTTGAAATTTTTCGTATTTACAAATTTATATTTTACTCTTCGTATTTTCTTTTGACTTAGACTTAGACATTATCGAAATGACTAACATTGTTAACTATTTTTTTCTTGTTTATTAATATTAATATAAATTATTTTTATGATTTAAGTTGTTATGTGTTTTTAAATCAATATTATTTATTGATGGATATTAGTCAAAGTTTTCTAGACCAATATTAGAAAGTGTATTCTTACATATGTTAATTAATTTTTATCAATCGTCTGTAATGATTACTCTTTGTCCATGTATGCATTTATTATTTTTTATCATTTATAGGTGTTAATTTTTGTTTTTATTTTGTTAATAATTTCATTATGCTTTTAATGTTAAATGTAAAATTTTTAAGTCAATAGTAACCTCAATCATCAATATGGTAAAACAACTTTCATTAATATCAATATAAATAATTACACTCAACATTACCTAAAAACAACATTGATTAACGTCATTTGAATATATATATATATATATATATATATTCAAATGCCAATTAAAAAAATCTAACGATTTTTTATCAACATTAACTAAGATCAATGCAAATATAATTAGTTTTAAAATTTTTGAGTTTTTAATAATCATTTAATATTTAAATATTTTTATATTTTATGGTAAGCAAACTATTTTATAAAAAAAAATCACCAAATTTAACCTATGTCATCTAAACAAAACATTATAAAAATAAAACAAATTTGGATCGATTTAAAATTAATATATTTAAATATCATGAAAAGTATAATTTTTGTATCAAACAAGATAAGCTAATTTAAAAATTAAAGAAATTATTTAGGATTATTAATTACATAGAAATCACAATAAATAATATAAATATAATTATTTAGCAAAGATAATTATATAAAATTTATAAATAGGAATTATTTATAATTATTAGCAGTAAAAATATAATTATTCAAATTGTAACCATGTTTTTAAAAAACAAAACACAATTGAGTAATTAAAGTCCTGTGTGGTAGGGATGTCATGTAAAATTAGTAAGTGTTTGAACTTCATGAAATAAAATTGATAGAATTAATGTCTTATCTGAACTTTTATTTTTTACTTGGAAATTTATCATAATTTTATTCTTAAAAAAAAGATTTCTTTAGATTATTTTTAATAAAAAGGTTTCTTTAAATTATTTTTAATTTTTTTAAGTGATATAAAATTAATGGATATACAAGAAAATTAGTTGGCTTCACACTGTGTTGGTTGGTGAGTAAGTTGGATGAAGAGTGGTGCAAAGTCCAATCTCACACTATCTTCGTATCATCACAAAAAAGAGAAAATACTTAGCGGAGAAGATAAAGGACTGAGTCAGCAATTGTATCGCGAAGAATCTAGAAGGGCTTGCATATTTAATCATTTATTTTCAAGTTCTTTTTTATGTTGTTCTGTCAAATGCTTCTATTTAGAAACAAAAATTTGCATTACTAATGGATATAACTTCATAAGTTAGAGAACAATTAGGAAAAATATCATAATGGGTAATTCTAAAAAAGGGAAAATTGGATGAATTATGTTTGAGTAAGAAGACTTTTGTTTTTATTTGAACAAGTGATGTGCAATAACCGCAATTTTAATTTTTTATCTATTATAAGTTATAACACATGATATATACAATTTTGTTTAATTTTTTTATTTAAAAAAAAAAACGAGCATAGACATCTAATAAAAAAATTAAAAGTTGTGCTTCTGAAAAGAAAAAAAATTATATTTATTAAACGAAATATATATTGTATGTGTATCTATTAAATATGATTTTTATATGATTAAAAATGAAAATTTGATTTTTTTCCAAAACAAAATTATATATTTTAAAGTCAATTTGCCTAATTTTACAATTTATCCATTTTTTTTAATATTTTCCACGATTCTAACTCACAATTAAATTTCTAACATCACAAAGTTTAAATGTTATGGTATAGATTTACGTTAAATAATTTTGAAAAATATTTTAAACTAGATGCTCAGTTGTGTCATTTTTCCACAAGTAATAATTCCAAAGTAAGTAGTTTTGTTTTTAAATGGTTATATTTACGATTTGTACATGGAATAAAATTATTACAACAAAATATTTTAAAATAAGTTAATGTGAGACATCATTGTTATTATATAAAAAATTATTTAAAAAATAATAAAATATTATATCAAATTCATAATAAAGTTATATTTGAAAAAAATACAATTTTCTTTCCTAAAATCATTCCATTAATAAAAGAAACAAAATTCTTCATTATATTAAAAAAATATTATTTCTCTCATATTAAAAAAGAAAAAAACTTTACTTTCTATAAGTTTTTCTTTCCATTTAACAAACAATGAAAATTCCACTTTTATCGTTCACTATAATTTTATGTTCAAACTTAATGAATCCTCGAATTAAAAAAAAAATAGTTGTTCAAATAAAAATTGATAATATAAATAATTAATTGTATAAAAAACACGAAAACACATTTTTTTTATTGGATTATATTTATAAGAGGATATGCTTTATCTTGTACATATACATGTTTTACTTTAATTTTTTATTTTGGATATTTTGAAGTCTGTTTATTGTAATTGAATTACAATTTTTAGATAGAAAATATTTTTTAAGAACAATTCAAAGAGAACTATACATAATGTTTTCTTCTTTGGATTTTTAAAAAACCCACACAGACCTATTGGTCAAAACCTTCTAGAAGATGTTTTTTTAGTTATTTTTTAATTTAAAAAATATTTTTCTCCTCTTTTAATTCTTAAAACAGTTTACAAAAAACAAACTATCTACTAATATGTTCACCTCGAAAGGCAAAATTGAGATATTCAAAGTAACTTTTGTATGAATTATAAATTTTATTTTATTTTATAAAACAATTAATGACAAAAGCAGATGAATTTAAACCAGATGAATAAATTAATTATACATAATGTGATCGAAAAGGTTAACCATTCATCACAATTATATGAAAAATCCTGTAAATAAATTTATTTGAAAAATAGTATAATTGTTTGTGATAAAATAGTAACTGTTGGGATATTTAATGACTAAAATGTGTCTAATACACTATGTATGTAAAAATTAAAAGATTGTCAGATTATGCATTGAATCTACTTTTAAAATCACCGTACAAAGATGGAGAATCAACTAAATAAGACTAATCACAAGTATCTTTGAAAAGGAAAAATAGATTAAATCCCAAACATAAAAGGAAAAGAATCTTTTGCAACATGAAGTCACTTGCTAAAAGATATTTGATTGAAAAAACTTTAGAAAAAAAAGGTTTATTGACCTTGAATAAAAAAAAATTTAGAAAACACTTAATTTTTGTTTTACCATTTTGACACGATAATGACATACTTATTTAATGGTTTAATATTCTTGTTGAATTAGTGGTTTACTACCGAATAGAATATAATAGAAATAAAATGTAACTTTTTATTTATTTATTTAGCAGTATCACAATTCAAATATATTTTAACTCGCTTTTTATTATTCAACATAGGAAAGTGATTAATGTAAAATATAATGAGAATGACTATTATCCGACTTTAAACTACATATGAATTATTTAATATTTTTAATAGAGTTTTATTTTAAGAAAAATAAAAAAAAATGATTTAATTATTGCACACAAAGTTATTCATCGTATATATGAAAATAAAGTTGATGATTATTACGATGGACATTGAAAAAACTTATAGCAAAGTGAATTGATAACCAATAAAATGAACATTGGCTCTATTTAATTTTTACCTAAATGCAATGCCACCATAAATATTTATTATTTTTTAACTATTTCTAATCTTATTGAAGCACAGTTCCTTAAACAACTAGAGCATACAACTCTTATACCACTTAATTTTAATTAAACTGAATATCACCGTTATTTTATTTTTATATAGTTACCCAATTAAATGGCAAAAGTCAAGGAATTTTTGTAAGAAATATATATATATATATATATATATATATATAATTATGTTTTTTCTGGAATTTAGTGACTAGTCTAGTAGAATAAAAAAAAATGAATTTGAGATTTTCACAATTAATTCCTAATTGGGTTTGGTTTGGGCCTATTGCCGAAACACAACTCTTTACTAAGATGACTCTTCAATATACCCTCACTTCGAAAAAAATAAAATGTTCCACTTATAAAGATCTACAACTGAAAAGATATGTAACACTTGAATATCTACCACTTTTTGGTGTAAGAAAATGAAAAGAAAAATAAACTTTTAATTGAATAAAAAATATAAGGCGAAATATTTTTTATTTTAATTATTTTATTTGTACTTTAATTAAACAAAGTTTTATTTTTATTTCACTCACCCATAACATAGATTAACAAGAAAATTCAGTTTAATAAAGTGACATTAATTTAATCAATCTATATTTTGTGTCCATAAGATCCCTGTCAATTTCAATTGGTATCAACCATTAAATAGTAAATTAAGACAAGTCAAATTTTTTAAATGGACCTAGTAAAATAGGCAGAAAAGAATATAGGAAGATAGGTCTGAAATTATGCACACATTACTGTTGTCAAGTACATATATCAGTAACAAATTAACAATGAATGCTTTTGAATTTTAGGAGTTAAGAAAATCACAAGAACTTTACAAAATCATTGGAAAATAATAAGGAATTGTGTTTCTGTTCTTACTTGCACTTGCAAAAGGGAACCATCAAAATAATAAACACCACTATAAACACAACTTGCAAAAGGAATTGTGTTTCTGTTCTAGGCCTAGTTTTTAGTAATTAACATAAAAAAATACTAAATAACAAGTCAAGCTATTTTCACCTAACTCTGTAGCTTTACTCTGTGCAAAAGGTGGTGTCGAAAAAACACAATCAAAAGTTCTTTTCGAAATAACACTGTACAACATCATCGTCGCTGTTATTTTTGTTAGTAAAACCGCGTCTGACACAAAACTGCAAATTAAATCGAGGGGCAAAACTTGAAAAAAAAAATGAAAAATGGCCAACAAACAAAGAAACAGTAATTAATAGATAACAGTTTTCGTTAATTTTCTGTGATAAATTTCACAGCATATAGATACAAGAAAAAACACATAAGATAAGAGACAGAGTAGAATAGCGGCTATATTTCTGTCTGTCATAAACATTACTAGCAGAGTTTAAGGAAAGGCCTTGGTCAACCACCAAAAATCATTGGTTAACCCACGTGGTCGTAGAAGTCACATGATGATGTTAGATTCTAGGAAACATCAGAGTTATTGGTCTCAGAATTGTAGCCACTTTGGGGAGGGGTTGAGGCAGAAGACGCAGAAGCTGAACCTGAATCGCCACCACTTTTTCCAAAAACGTTTCGAATAGATTCCCCTGTTTTAGAGATAGTGGAAGACACAGAATTCGCAAGGCTGCTAAAAATTTGAGCCTTTATCTGTCCTCTTTTCGGGGGAAGACTCGATTTTTTCCTTTGGGGTGATTCCGACATTCTCCTTATATAGTTTGGACCCGATCTGTGAAAATAAAGAGAAAGAAGAAAAGGAACAAGAAACAGAACAACCTCTGTTATTGTAACAGAGTATACAAAACTTCAAGAAAATTCTACTTCAAAATACAGAAATCCAGGACTACCTCAGTAATATAGAAGCAGAAGAAGAAGAAGAAAAAGCAGAGAAAGAAGAAAAGCAGAAACAAAAGAAGAAGAAAGAAGAAGAAAGAGGAGAAGTTTGAGACCAGTGACATAGAAGGTGAAAGAAGAACATAATTTATAAATAATGGGTGGGGAAGGGAAGAACCAGGGCGAGATTACTCCAATGTAAATACTAGTTTAATAACCTAGTTCTTCTTTAATTGTTATTGTAATTTTTTTTATAATTTTATTCCATTGTTTTTTTATGTTTTAAATTTGGTTAATTTTTCAGAAAAACATTCTGTAAGTTTTTTATTATAGTTATAACTGGATATTGTTATAGATGTCATTAAGAAATAAATTATTTTTAATTAATTGTATCATTATTGATTTATGCTGGATGCCTTTGTCAGGATGTTGTCATCAATTGATATATATAATTATATTAACTTACTTTTAAAAAAATTAACTTATAAGATTTAAAACAGTGAGACAAATTTATAATGACCTTAATAATAATTTAAAGAAATCATTAAACTTTATTTTTTCTAATAAGAGAAAAACTACTTTCTTCCCCGTTACAAGATTACTTTTACTAAAAGTTATTATTTGTGATAACTGAACTAATAGACTTTAGTGTCACTTTATAATATCGTTTAATACGAAAAAAATATTAACACTAATATTATATTCATTTGTTTTTTTTTAACTTAATAACGAATTATTTTTAAAGTTTAGAAGGGATATAAAACTCAATTTCACATTAAAGTTTACAACTAAAATAATATTTAAATCTTTAAAAAAATATACTTTCCCAATAAGCACATTTTACTTTTTTAAATAACCCATTGAACATATATACAAATTTACTAGAATTTGTAAGAAATAATATCGAAAGTAATGGATGTGAAGTGTGTGAGTTTGCAACCTACATATCCACTTGTGAGAGGAAGCCAATTCCAAAGTTCCACGTCTATATAGTGACATAAACGTATGCATAAGAAAAAAGATATTTTCATCTTTCACTTTTTGCATTTACAATATTTTAATTTATTTGACTTGTTCTCACTTTCCCTTCATTTTGTTTTGCTACTATCCATTGCGATGGATGAATATATTTCGGATACATTTATAAGTAATATCAAATAAGTTTATGTTAAATTTTCTTCTGTATTTCGTTTCTAACTTATTTTTATTTATCGTTTTTGTTTTTAAAATTATTTAGATTTATTACATTATTATTATTTAGTATTTATATAATTATAATTTTTTAAATATATGACATTGTAAAAAATAAAAATATATATCTTTTTGACATTGGATAATGATTTTTATTTTTTATAAAAAAATGTCTAATCAAGAAAATTATAAATATATCTACAAATTAAAAAAAGAACAAAAATTACTTATCCATTAAATACGATAATAGAGAAAAAAATTATTATAGAAATAAATGTGAAATAATTAAACTCCTGTCTGCTCGGTTATAGAAATTGAATGATAAGGTGATTTAATGTTTACTTGGAAGAGAAATGAAGAAATGATCGTGTGTTCGATTTCTCTACTAATCATTTAGAAAAAATAAGATAGATTTGACAAATTTAGGAATTAAAAAAAAAAGTAAAAAAGTCATGCATTATATTTATTTATTTTAATAATTATTAAAAAGTGTTGTGTGAATTATGATTGGTCAATAACTTTTCTAATCACTATTCATTTTAGTTATATAAAATATCCCATTATAAATGATATAAAAACATGATTTACGTTTTTCTTTCTTCTGGATCTATATTTGAGAATGTTTGGTCAATTATATTTCTTGATAGTCATTTTAGTGTAGTGTATATATTTTTTTTCTCATGATCGTAGTGGTATGTATATTAGTATTTGTTTTTAGTTAAACTATATTATTATTTGTTTCATCTGAATAAGAAAATAGATTATTACAGTTTATTACGAATAAAACACTATTTGTGGAGTACTAGAACTGAAAAAAGTAATTAAGGCATTATGGTTGACACAGAATTAATAGAAAAAAAAATAATTTAACAGTTTTTTACCAAGTCACACTCCTCTCTCTCCTACTATTCATTAAATCACTCAGAAAAACACGAAAATATAATTGCAATTAAAAAGCAAATTTCGATGATAAACTTTGTTTGCATAAAAATAAAATACTTGAAATATTTTGAGACCCATTTAGTATTATAACTTTTACTTACCAATTCCTAAGTGTGAATCCAAATGGAAAAGATTACGTTCTTCTTTTTCTTCAATGTTATTCACCATTTTCATCTATTGGTGTGAACACTTCACACATGTATTCCTAGCTTGGCCACATATACTTCTAGATCCATTTGACTTTATACTCCAGAGGATAAAGAGATAAGAAGATGTTTAAGCCAGACATTTAAATATAAATTATTCACGAAAAGTGAAGAGAGACCAGCCAGCAACTAATCCATGTTATTCTAGTATTTGTTCCAACATCGTTGATCCAAACAAAGTTTTAGAAACCGTAATGAAAACATTTGGTCATTCCTAAATCCATGTTATATATAAGTGAATGAAATTATATATACAGTTATTATTACTCGTCTCAGACGTGTGCATATCAGTGTGACCAAGTGACGAACATGATACGAAATTCCCAATAAGTTTGTTTTCGTCAGTGATGATGGAATATTTGACTTGATTTCGTAAAGGATTATGGCGGCTACGTTGGGAAGTGACATGATAATTTATAATTTGGATGATTTATTATTTTTTTCTATTTTTTTATTGTATTTTCATAATATACTATTTTTTTATTGTATTTTCATAATATACTGATTATTATTAATTTTAATATTTAAAAATATATTTAAAATATTAATATAGCATAATTTTAATATTCAACAGAAAATAACATAAAAAATCTAATAAAAAATCTGGAATGGATAATTTGTTTGTCTTTTGGTGACTGAGGAGACCGAAGGCACAGTCAACTTTCTTTATTCAAAACCCAACAAGCTGTGATTTGTGGTTGTCTCCTAATATCACAGCTAAGTAACTTAATGATCACAGCTAAGCAGATGATTTACCTAAATAATCTCTTAAAACAGTAACTTTATTTCATTTTCAATCTTTTTAAGTTGTCTTTTTACGTCTGGTCGGTGTTTCGAGGAATCTACTTTGAAGATTTAACAATAGGATACCGGTTAAAGTAATACGAGATTTATATTTTTCTAACAACATTTTTTATTTATTCTTTTATATTACAAGAATTTCATTTAAGAAAATACATGTACAGAGTAAATTTTAAATATTGTATAATATTTAAAAATTATGGATTTTTTTTATTTTCATTAAAATCATATCTTAGTTTTTCCAACTTATAATATTTCAACCATGTAATAGTTTATGGTATAAAATATAGTTGTTATTATCACATTTTGACAAGGACTTTTTAAGTTTTTTCTATGTCCATTAGTCTTATATCATCAAAAAGATGAAATTATGAAAAATTTAAATATATTTTTCTCTTCTACCCTTCCAAAACATTTTTTAGGATGTGTTTAATTCAGTACTATATACACCAATATTTGAAGGTGATTGCAGACGACGATTTCCAAGAGGAGATGAAATTTTCATCTTTCATCTACGCATATTGAGGAGATACGAAGTGATTTAGTGTTCATAACATTGCCCTCACATTAAATGTATGGATTGTGGAAAGAAGAAAAAAAAGAGGGGAAATCGATTATGTCCCTCATGGAACCGATTATGCTGGAAGAGGAAGACCTAAATCGATTTTGTCGCATATCAAAAAATAAAGAGTAAAATATATTTTTGTCCCTCAAATTGAAAAATTTGGAATTAGTACATTTTTTAAATTTTTGACTAATTTAGTTTTTCATATTTAAAAATACATGAATTTAGTATTTTTAACCAAATTTTGTTAAGTTTATTCGACGTTTCAAGCACATTTCGTGATAGTATTTGAATTGTTTACACCATATGACATATTTTTGCTTTAATATTAACTCAAATATTATTATAAAATATGTTTAAAATGTTAAATAAGTTTAACAAAATTTGATAAGAAAGATTAAATTCACGTATATTTCTAAAGATAATGATTAAATTGATATAAAATTTTGAAAAGGAACTAATTTCAAATTTGAGAAAAAAAATATATATTTAATCCAAAAATAAAGAATCAATTTTGTTGAATTGTGAATAATATGGAATTGAGTACGCACTATATTGAAACCTCTATTGAATTCATCAGAGCAACAACACCACGACAATAGCAACACGTGAGATCACGAGCCGTATCATGCATCATTATAGATAAATCCAACCCGGTTAATTATAAAATATTTTATTTTAACACGAACTTAAAACTTTAATTTACATTATTAAAAGAATAAAAAAAATCTTAGTTGACACAGATAAAAAATAATTTTATTAATATTAATAAAAAATTTATAATTGTATGTTAATTGAGAAATTATTCTGATATAAGTTAAAAAAATCTAAATGAAATAAACTAAAATGTATCTATAACAATATATAAAAGAAATTCTATTTTTTTTCAATTTCATGAAATCAGTTTATTTTTAATTATTTTAAAAATTAATTATTTTATAAATAATTTATTTTTAACTGTTATTCTAAATACCACTTTTATCTTAAATCGTCATTTTAAATTTTTTTACATATTTTATTTTTTTTAATTTTATATTTAACAACTATTTTAAAAATTAACTATATATTTAATATTGATCTTAATTTAAATCTCTTGAAAATAAATGTGAACGTAGTACAATAATACAATAACATGTGTGTATTCGCCAACAATAATATATGTAGATGTTGATTTAAAAAATTGTATTTGACATCATTTAATCAATATTGTTGTTAATATTGACCCAAAAGAAATTCTAGACAATATCGATTGATATTTGTGTTTACAAATTATCTTCACGATGATAATCAAAGAAAAAGAAGAAAAGAATTTACTAACATAAAAATAAAAATGTTTAACCAGTGACGTCTTGATCTTTATCGTGATTTTGGTTAGAGTGAAATTTATCGCAATATTAAAAAAATGAATTTTTGTAAAAAAATATTTTTTAATTCTTACTAAAAAAATCTGAAATTACCTAATTATAAAAAATATGAAAATTCGTTTTTTTTTTTAAATATCTTATCGTAAAAAGAAATCAAACTCATGAAAATCTATGTTGGAGCAAATATAGTGTCTAGTTTTGGCGGGAAGGATGGGAGAACTGGAGAAAGAGGAAAGGAGCGAAAATGGCGAACAAGCTCATCAACCAGATGGGATTGCCCAAATCCATAGCCAATATCTTCACTGCTCGCAACATCATCACCGCCAAGGTATCCATTTCCACCTTCTTTCGAAATCTCATTTTCGTTTTTCCTCACTAACATTGCTATTATTCACATCTCACACTGCCATTTTCCATTTCCTATCATACCAAACCCTAATCGCTTGCCGCATTCTGTTTCTCACGAATTCAACTTAATCTATCGTTCAAAATGCCTTTTGTCTTATCACCTATCGTTTATATGCATAACCTAAATAGCTTGGATCTTCGTTTGTCACTTGAACCATCGATTAGAACTTCATTTTTTTTTTCTCCGAACGTCGCTTCAATTGAAAGTAACAATTATTATTGTTTTTATTTGTTTCCTTGAAATTGCAGGATGCATTGTCTCACACTGAATTTGAGTTGATGGAACTGTTGGACGTTGGGAAGGAAGAAGTAACATCCGCAATGGCGCATGTTAGCGAAGTCGTGTGTCCACCGTGTCAAACTGTACATATTCTACACACTTTCCTCTTTGATTTTTCTGTTATTTTTGCCAATCTGTTGAGGAATTACTAAATGTTTTGGAGATACTGTAATAGGCGTTACTACTGCTGGAGCAGCGAGTACGCAACGAGACTTTGGCCGGTCATCTTCCCACTCGTTTGAAAGGTTTGGATGAAGCGTTGTGCGGCGGTTTACCTTTTGGTGTTTTGACAGAGTTGGTTGGTCCAGCAGGAATTGGCAAAACACAGGTATATGATTGGTTTTGCAACATTTAACATTTTAAACTCATACCAGGATGCATTTCAGATTTGGATTGTGGTGAAAAGGGGGAATATTTTCCGTAACCATTAACCATGCTAGATGGATTTTATGTCACAGTTTTGCTTGAAGCTGTCACTGCTGGCTTCGCTGCCAGCTAGTTGTGGAGGCTTAGATGGTCGTGTTATATATATTGATATTGAATCCAAGTTTAGGTCAAAAAGGTAGTTGAAGCTTGCATTGCAAGCAATGTACTGTTTTCAATTGTATGATTTTATTTACTGCTATGTGTATTGATGGAAGAAAAAAAATTATGGTATATTATCTTCCGTGTTGAATTTACTTTTTTTTTATCCAGATTGATAGAGATTGGAATAAACAGTTTTCCTGAAATATTTCTTAAGAAGGGAATGGCACAGGAGGTATGCAGGTTGTTTCACTTGTTTCATTTCTTGTGCGGGTTAATGGGTTTTCTATGTAATTCGAACTTGATGAGTATCTTTTTTACTTGACACATAGCAGATGGCTGGCAGAATCCTGATTTTGCGTCCTACATCACTTTCTGAATTTGCTGAGAGGTGCGGATCTCTTCTATTTATTTTTAGTTAGTCTCTCCAACAGCAAGGACGGTCAACAGAATACAGATTGATACATAAGAACTATAAGAGAATTATCTACTTTATTAATAGGTTCAAAAGATGAAAACTTACTGAAGTTTATTCTTGTACAAGAAAACCTGCGCAGTCTTCAAAAGTTCTTGCAATAGTTTAGAGAAAATTATGAATACTAGAGAATGGACATTAAAAGTATCGAGGCTTTAATTTAGAAAGGCAAAGCAAAACGGATAATTAATGGTTTTGCTCTTTGTAAAAAAGTGAAGAAAGACCGGGTTGTTTTGATATAATCAAAAGGATGCAATCATTGTTAATTACTATAGGTTACATATGTATGAGGTATTACATTATGCTCCATCCATATCATTTAAATGGAAATGGTGTATCGTGATTAGATTAGCCTTCAGAATTGACAGGAGTGCTACTAGACGGTTTTAGTCAATGTCTTTGATTTTGTTCATAAATATGATTTTATCCTCTCTGCAGTTGCATTGGATGGGTTACTAATACATCAGACCTACTCTATCAGGAGGACTGTCTTTTTGCCCCTCGTTTGACAAAATGCCTGTTTTTTAGGGACTTACTATTTGTAGAATCTTTGATTTTAAAAACTCTTCAGTAAACTTATCAAGGAGCAAAGCTCTCACTAATTTATTGGTAGACTAGAACTAGACATGACAATTGCATTTATGCTCTTCTTTAGGCTGTGTCTGATTCATGATGCTCTTTACCAAACTCTACAAATTTTCACTGTCAAACTCGCTACATATAACATGCTGCAGATTTTGATAGAAGATATGTCGTTGGCTTGTAGCTCCTTTTTATTTCTTTCTAGGTTTCTATCAGACAACTCAAACTGTTAATATATTAAATGACGTGTTAACACTGCCAGTTTGTACCAGATCAAAGTATCACTCCTCCAGCAACAAGTGAAATTGCTCATCATTGATAGCATGGCTGCTCTAGTATTAGGGTGAGCTTAACTATTTTTGTCATTGATTGTGGATCATATGTCGAGGATGCTCACTTTGAAGGTTCAGCAAAATTGTAGTTATTTTTATAATATCCTTTCGGTCATTAATGTCTCATGCGTTAGAATTCTTCAATTTTCTTGTTCAGTGAGCATGAGTGTGGGACCTCTAGACAACAAGCATTGGGTTGGCATGTTTCTTTTATCAAGTATGAACCATACCAGCTTGTCGACTGTCACTTGTGATAATTTTTCAATTAGGAAGTGCATGCTTTTTCGTTGAGGTACTGATTTAGAAGGTATTCAGGTCACTTGCAGAATTTTCACGAATTCCAGTTGTATTGACAAATCAAGTAAGATCTCAATCTGGTGATGAATCTCGCATATATTCCTTTCAAGGTATGATAAAATAAATTATATTTCGGATCAGATGATTTTGAGAACCTAAAAGAGATATGTTTTTTATTGGGAAAGAAGATATTAATTTCTTTTCCAATAAAATCTTGCTTTTTTAGTTGCTTAAATTAGCCATCAGGGCCTAGGTAGCTTTGAACTATTAGATTTACGTTTCATTGTACTTTTAAACAGCACAAAGCCGCTCTATAATAAAAGATAACCCTGCTACATATGATTCTCATCTGGTTGCTGCATTGGGAATTAACTGGGCTCATGCTGTGACCATCCGTCTTGTACTTGAAGCCAGATCAGGTTGGTTAATTTGCAATGATTTGAGTCCTCTTGATTTTATTATGTATTTTTTTTGTAAGTGATTATCTAGATACCACCTCGACTTAAATTGTTGGAGTGGGTGGGGATTTCAGTGGAGGTTGGAAATTCGAGTCACGGGAATGACTTCCAAGACACCTAGTACGCATTACTTGATAACAAGTTCAGTTGTACTTGGAGTCTTCTAAATCGTTATTGTTTGAATCTATATAAATTGGTGATTAATCATTTTTTAATCACCCGTCACTATGTATAATAGAATGTTATGCAGATGTGTTTTATTAAATGTGTCCATTCTTAGTTGAAATTCTGATAAGTTTTGGTTAAAAAATATTTAAGTGATAAAAGCTTCAGGAAAGCAAAATATAGCATTTAGAGGAAAAAGAGTTAGGGATGAAGCACGATATTAGAATTTACCATGGAGGGTCTGAGTAATTTTGACACAACATTGACGACCGTATACCCAAATTTATATTAATGATTTTGGTCGTTTATATCACCTTATTTTAGGTTCTAAACAACATATAAAGATATCTTGCAATAAAAAAGATGAAAACCAAATTTGTATGGGTGTCTAGGTCTGGTACTAGTATAATGCAATTTCTAAATGGTCAACAAAAACAATTGGGTCTAACCGACGCAATACACATAATTTTTTTTGGATTCTTACTTTCTAACAACTTTCACTAACCACCATATACTTATCCTAATATATGATTCTTGTCTGTGTTAAATATTTGATTTGAAAAGTTAAATCCTCGCAGGTCAAAGGTTTATTAAGTTAGCAAAATCTCCCATATCACCTCCTCTGGCTTTCCCTTTTAAGATAACTTCATCAGGTGTGGTTCTGCTGGATGATGATGGGATAGAAATGAAAGGGCCAGAAATAAACACTATTCAGTGCCAAGGTTTGTCATTGAGCTCTCTTGCAGTTAACTCTACGGAATATGTTTTGTGTACGAAAAATACTTAAAATAGTTAAAGCCAGACCTTATGTATTGAATGGCATCCACAACTCAGAGCCTCTTTTCTATATTCTTGGTCGTCATGGAAAAGAAGTTCTTTTTCAGGTGGAAACTTTGTAAGTATTAAATGTGCCAAACATAGGGTCTTGGTATACTTGCGTTGGTTAATAGACTTTTTTGTGTGTTAAATTTTGTCAATCTAATTGGGGGCTTAAAATTCTCATGCGTCTGATTTGTGATATAAATCAAGTTACGAATTTCATATAATTACAAAATTAATTGAAACGTCATTAGACAGTCTATTTGATTGTGTAATGTTATGATAAAAACATAAATAAATACGTACCTTTTGATGTCTAAATTATCTAGAATTTGGTATATATGGTAAAGATACTATCACCTAATTCAATGATTGCGTTAGTTAATTGTGCATGATAAGCTGAAAGCGCACTGCCTATCTTGTAATGTCGTCACTGTTTGTTGAAAAGTAATCAATGTTAAGTTCCATTTACCACCTAGGTTTTCATTTGTCCTCTGTTGGTTTAATGTATTACGGTTAAAGTCTTGCCTATTTCGAAGTGTATACTCAATTAGTATCAATTTTATAATTTAAAATCAATAAATTCATATTTAAATATTATCAAATTTTTTATTTAAATATTATATATAATTATACATAATGAAAATATTTAAATATAATAATGGTTATATTAATTTTGAAACAAATTAAAAACAAAAAAAAAACTTGTACATCAGCACGGGTGTGAGACTAGTTCTTGATTAAAATTTTGTACTTATAATTACACAAAAATTATAACAATTAAATATAATTTTATAAATAAATATTTATTTAAATATAAAAATAATTATATTAACTTTTAATACAAGTTTTAAAAAAGTACTATAATTAGTAATCAAGTAAAAATAATAACTTTTACACACGGTGTTAACTCTGCATAAAAATAATTATATCAACCTATTTTATTTATTGTTGATTATTTTATTTATCTTTATCATCGTTTTAACACTTTTTTTTATATAATAAGAATTAATTCATTAAGAATCGGTTTTGTATTTTTGGATTTCATTTTTTCGTATTTATAATAATAGTATTTTCAATTATATAATTCTTGATGAAAATATTACTTATTCTATCGAATCAATCTTTTTTATATGTATTGTAATTAGAATAAATCAATGTGTTTTTATTTGATTAAAATGGGAATATAAAACAATATTACTAATCTAATATCCAATACAAAGGAGGAATATTAACTTTATTAATACAGTTCTTTATTTTCAAACAAAAATTAGTCCGCTCTAAGATCAAAATTTTATTCATTAAAATATGGAGCTTTTATTGTAGTATTGTAGTTAGATCTAGAGGACAATTATAGTATCATGTTCATGCATTACTTTCATTCACACCAAGGATAACTCAATTAATAAGGAATTTATTACACAACCTTTACTATGGATCGAGCGAAATTAGAATCATTTAAGTTGAAAGTCATATTTGCTCTAAATTGTGAGATGACTTTAGTTATCTTTATCCTTTCTAATGTTTTGGCTATTTTTTTTTTAAGTATTGAAATTGTTGAGATAGGTATTATTAATTTGATGGCTTGAAGACATCCTTATCATTACGCCACATTGGAGTGATATAGTTGACTATTAAGACATTTTTTCTATAGATTCTTCTATCCATCATCATGTAACTGTGACTACCAAATTCATTGGGAGAATTATGCATTATTCAACTACCAGTCCAGATTGAACAATATTTTCTGAAACTCCATTAAAGCGACATTTTCATCAAAATTGGGTTAGAGTCAGACAGCTACTCACAAATGTCGATTTAATTAACATGCTTATATTTTATGTCAAAACTCTAATCGTATTGCTTGGATTACTCAATATAATTAAAAACAAATTAACTAGAAAAATAAAAGAAAAATTATTAAATGTTAGAAAAAGTAAAAGAAAATAAAAATGAGAGATGTACATAAAAGTTTTTCCTAAATCAAATTTTCAGTAAGATCTTAAGAAACCTATGGTATAAATATTATAGAAGATTCTAAAATTTACATGGAAATTAGAATATGTTTTACTTATTATGAAAACCTAACTTTGCTGCTTTTGGAGTTAGAAATTTTCTTCCACAATTATGTAACAATATATTGGAAAGTTAATCTTGTTCCTCTTATGTTTATACCTATTCATGTGTAGGGTCTTTTTGATTCTGTTTTTGGTTGTGTATTTTGGAGCAGCAGAATAAGTTTGCGGCTACTCCTTTAGTTCCATATGCATATTTTTTAGGGTCTTTTTAATCTTTGATGAATCTTTAGTTATTGGCTGTCATGTTTTGAAAGGTTTCGATGTTAAGCTTTTGCATCTTTTTGTACAGGTTATTAATCTTTTTGTAAAAGGGTTAAAGCGCCCCATAAGTGCTCTTCTTTCATTTATTCATTCTTTGCTGAAAAAAAAAATCTCGTTCCTCCCATTGTTGCTTTTAACTTATGTATTTATAAGAAGTAAGCCAAAGCAATATAAATTCTTCTTTACAAGATCAAACTCCAAAACCAAAATTCCCATAAATGAAAATCTGGATGCTGCTAAAGAAGCAACTCTTGATTTAGCGAGATGCTTCTCAATAAAAGAAGAAAATTCAAACACATATGAGAGAGATCCTTAAATGAAATTTAAAAATTTTCAGGATATATAATAAGGTATTTTAAACACAATCTTATACTCTCCCAAACTTCTGAAAATTTACCTTCACAGTCATGCACAAAGCGTCCAACCCAGTTGGGTTAAACAAATTTAGCACTATACTAACTTAGTTATCACACTTAATTGAAGAAAAGATGTGGAAAGAAACATTTCACAAACAACAACAACACAAAATGTTAACCCTAACCTAAACAACCCACACTTCAAACAAAAATTCATCCAGAACCTTTCTTTTTACAAAAGTAATCATCACAACCAATACGAAAAAATAAATAAAACTTACCACCACGAAGCTTTCATAAAAGTCAGTCCGATTACATTTCACGACAAAGACCAAAGTCAATGTCTAAAATCACTATTGTGACTACGCTCCTACACACTACAACAAAAATCTCTCCTTTCCACGCAAATGGATACGGAGACCGAACCAACGAACATTTCGTACAATGGAAAAAACCGCATCTTTGTGACGAAGAAGAACAGGAATACCAAGAAGAAGAAAGATTTTTACAATAATATGGATTGAAGAAGAAAAACAGAGTTCAAAGACGAACATAAGAAGTTGGAAATGAAGATCGAAGTTGAGAACCACGAAGAAGTTGCTCTCAACTTCAACCTTGTACACTTGCGTTTTCTGCCTCTTTGTCTTGCTTTCTTTAAAACAATGCAAATGTAGAAATGAAAAAAAAAAAATACCCAACTAAATGTCATGTAAGATTGCGAGAGAAGTTGTCAAATATGTTATATTAGTATTATCCTTATTTAAATGGAAGAAGGGTCAATCTAATAAAGGTGAAAGAGTGTAGAAAAGAAAAGAAAAAATATACTCCAAAAAAGAGGTGAAGTTTGTTTTCCAATGCTGCTTCAAAATCAGAGGAACTAAAACACACTATAACTGACAACAATAAGGCAACATAAGAGATCCCCAAAGAAATTATTTAATGGGTCCATACAACAATTATGTTTTTTTAATATACTTAAAATTGGTCTCTGATTCATTATTACCATCTACAGCCCTAAATAGATGATTATGGGCCAAAAGTGTTCTCAACAACAACCAAAAAGAAAGAAACACAACCAAAAAACTCATTAAATGAAACTCTTCAGGGTCTCTAATGCCATCATGTGGGTCTGTTAGTTGAATTGGGCTGTACGATGGAAATTTTTTCATGCGCTTCCATTTTTTCTTCTTACACCTCCACAAAATTCATAAAACAAAAATTACCCTATTAAAAAACATCAATTTCGAACTGTGAAATGTAATAAAAAATATACATTATGGATTGCACAATTTAAAATGCATTTGGAAATACATTTCGAATTATACAATCCTTAATCTAGAATATATTTTTAAATAAATAACTTCAATCTGGAATGTGTTTTCATGTGATTTGTGGGTTTGGGTGAATTTGGATTTGTATGGTCTGTTTGAGGGTGTGTTGGAAAACATGGTGAGGGAGAAGTAGAATGGAGTGTTGGGTATGAAGATGAAGATGTGGGTGCAAGAAGAGGATTGGAGAAGAAGATGAACATGGGGTGAAGAGGTATAATTGGTGCAGGGGTAAAAAGGGAATAAAAGTTTTATGGAGGTGCAGGAAGGAAAAAGTGAGGTGCAGGAAGAAGTCACTCAGACTGAGAGTTTGCCCTAATGGTGATAAAAAGTTAAAGTCCAGTAGAGATTTTATTAGTTATTAAAAAATATTTGTTTGAAAACAATATTCAGCTCATATTTATAAAAAAGCACATGAAATGTAAGAAAATATTTAAGAAAATATTGTTTAGTTTAATTTATATATAGTGTAAAAAAAATGATGACACTATTAATTAACCATAACTCGTTAAATGAAGAATTGACATGATAAAATTAGTAAACTTATTATGCCAAATTGTTTTTTTGACAGTATACAAATATTTCATCTTACAATGCATGAACTGTTATTAATAATAAAATGATAAAGTAACGATGAGAAAATTTAAGGAATGTTGATAGCTTTTGGGCCCTAGGCCCTCCTCGTTAAAAAAAAAAGAAGGAATGTAATATAAATTAGAAAACTAATTTCTCTTTCGATTTGATAACTAATAAAAAAGATTGAATTAATTTAACATAAAGCATCATAATGGTTATTTAATTTCAAAACAAAAAAAACTCATAATATCACCATAAATATTTTAGCCATGATACTAACATGAAGTTTATGTAATTCCACTGGGGTTATCTCTAGGGTTTTGTGCGAGATTGGTAGAGACGGATTTATCTTTGTGCCTCTGTCTCTTTCAAGATTTCTTTGGATTCTAATCTTATCCGATTACAAATCTAATGTTGTATGCAAAATATTAATCTTAATATTGTATGCAAAATTAAATCATAAAATTGAAAACAAAATATTAAATTTATACTTTGCAATACATTTGAATATACATTGTATTGTGTTTTAGAAAACACTATCTACTTTATAGTTGTTCATAACCCCCAAAATTTCCTTTTGAAGCCATTTTCCGCACTCTTATTCTTAAACTCATTTACACGAAACTTGGTTCACGAGTGGTTATAAAATAATTAAGATCACAGAACATGTTTGTTCTTGGTACATTTGATTGATGATTAGTGTTTACATGTGCATGAATCGATTGTGAAAAGTAAATGCCATCTGATTTAGGATTGATAGATATCGGATTCCTAAATACACAACCCTAGAACAGGACTATGACAATAAACTAACAGATGCACCATGTGATTCTCGATTAGATCAAAGGTCATATCCACCATATTGCAATTTCTTCTCCAATAATAATAACTCATCAATTGCATAAGCACCATCACAATCATAACTTTTTAATTCTCTCTTCGTGTCATTTTTATTAACAATAATATCTTTCCATCTTCTCCAACCAGATTCAATTCACAACCCTTTTTCTCCCTCTCTCGAATTTCTCAAAGATCCTAGGTAAGAAATCAAGCTTCTCAATCATACCACGCAATGATGGATTTTTTAAGGGTCGATACTCTTTCGACTTCAAGTTCATTGAGTGAAATCTTTGGGATCGATCATGTATTCGAAGTATTATTCTTTTTAGGATTGATTTGATACGATTTTGTCTTTAAAAGATATATAAGATGGTGAAAGAAAGAAGAAGTATTTAAAACGTCTTAAGAATCGACTTCTAAACAGTGTGAAATAATTGAGTGTGGTAAGAGCATATACATTAAGGATTCTACATCAAATATATATAAGACAAATTTATAATATACAAGTCGGTGTAAATTTTGTTAAAAATCCAATTGTGAGTCTAAGTCTCACATTGGCTAGAAATGAGAAAATAAAACACTGTATAAGAATAAAGACTCCTAAATTTATTGTCTTAAAATTTTGAGTTAAAAATAACATCAATATCTTATGTGATTGGACTAAAATCTTGTTGAAGTTGTACTTTAGAATCTTATTACGACAATAAACCCATAGTTGCACTTATGCAAGATATTAAGAACGATGAAAAATACTTGAGACATGCATTCTAACTTTGGTTTGTTAATCAAAATATAGTACTTGCAGCAGCGACAGCAAGATTCCACTGGATTTTACATCTCTCTCTGATTAGGCTTATAATATTGTGTCACATGATTTGAATAAACTAAGATTTATTTTATTTGTTGGTGCAAAAGGTGAATCATCATCCATGACGCCCCTCCAACGTTGTTCTTCTGACTTGGTCAGAATTTAAAAAACAAGCGAATGATTTTGTGAACCTTAACAAGTCTAATGTGTCTCTGAATCTTGTTTAAGTCGTAAGTACAGGTACAATCCACATTTCTTAATTGCGATTCATTAATTAATACTCCTAATCGACGTGGCTCTCTTCTCATCACTGCTCTCTTCTTTGTTTATGGATGTGGCATCTTAATCTCCCCGAAATCTTCATGCTTCCTCAATTCTTTATGCACATAGCAACGTTGTTCGGTTTTACTATAATATTCCCAGTGGCATCATATTCGGACCGCATCATCAACATTTTTATACTATTTTTGTCAAACTTGGTGATGCTTTTGGTGTGCGTACCTTTGCAATTTCGTACCTCTTCAACTATTTTCTTTCCCAACAATCTCGTTTCAGATAAAATAAACTAAAATTCCCACTTTTATATTCTTTTGCTTCCTGCATTTTCGCTGTACTAAACTTCTATAAGTACTGAAAGTTTTTATTTTAGAAAAATGTGACTTATTGTAGAATGGATTTATAGTTATTATTGTTGGATTGGCCATTTATTATTAGTTCAAAAATTACGGTTCATATATAGTTAGAATAATGCAATTTTTTTTTACTCAAAAGTATAATAGTTAAAATCAAATAATTTGACTCTAACTACTATTTAGTTTTTGACAATTAGAAGTAGGTTTTAAATTTAATTCAATATCACAAAATCAGTTTATAAGATGAAGTTTTCACTCTACTTATATATTATGAAATTGTTTTATCTCTAGTCGATATGAGACTTTCAACACATTTTCTTCAAACTGAGGCATATACCATTTTGTGCCTAGATCTAGAAATGGGTGATCCAATAGCAGTATGAGATAGCAAGTGAAACAGAATATCTAAGAAATATCACAAGAATAGACTTTTTTAAACCTGACTCTGATACCATATTAGAAAGTAGAGATGTGAGACTTCCGATAATAACAATTGTTGTTATATATAATAATTTTTTTCTTATTAAGAATTACATCTCTCGAGTGTAACTTAACCTACATGATTTCATGAGACAATTGTGCAATTCACTTTTTTTCTTAAAAATTGAACTCATGACTTTAGTTATGATAAAATTGCTAAATGAGTAAATCAAAAATAGAAAAATATGATTAACCTAAGAATAAATTCACATATGCTAAAAATGAGTAAAATAGACTATATATAAATAAAGAAGTATAAATAGTGAATATTTCATCTCTGAAACCGACGTAGGATGTGAATTTTTTATATAAATTTGTTCTTTATTTATTAATACCATATCTTTCCAATTACTCAACAAACTTTGTCTCCATCTATTTGTTTTCGATTGAATAATCTTTTTTAGTTTTTATGTAAACACTTTTCTTAGTTAACATATAATATAAACGATAAAGAGAAATCATGAATGACATGCATAGAGAAACTAAAGTAGATAACTTTAAAATATAAAGAGGAAAATCTATAGTTAAATAAGTAATTGAACCTGGACAGGTGTTAAGATCCTATAATTTGGTAGTCGTGAGATTTCTCAGGATCCACATATTAAAAAAATAAAAATGAAAGAGCTGTCTTTGGTGGACGAATATTTAATAATAGTGTCTTCAAATATGAATAAGATGTATAATATGATAATCTTTTTTTGTGATATTTGTATAAACTTAAAATCCCAATACTTGTGATTGTGTCAAACTTTGATATTTGTGTTTTATATAATCCTTAACTACCATTAATTATTACGTTAGCTCCATTTATTTAAAAAAAAAAGATATTAAAATAACAATTCTTTTTACAAAGCAGTGAAGTAATTTAGCTTTAACATTTTTGAAGATCACATCTTTGTACCTTTTTGAAGTGATTTTGCTTCATCGAAAATGAAAATATTCTGATGGCGTCACCAATCTTTATAAATAGTAGTAAGCATTTATTACTACTCACCACTCAATCTTCACACCACACCACCATGTCATCATTCATTGATTCATTGGAAAAAAATAATACAAAAAAATTGTTTGTGAATAAAATTTCATTGTTTTCTAATTTTATCATCAACTTGCCTATAGATTGGATTATATAATCTACACACATTCTTTTCAATTGCAATACATTTCAACAATTATAAATTCGAAACGTTTTTTAAATTTATTGAGAAAACTAGAAAGTGTTTTCCAAAAAAAAAATACTATGATGATTTTATCAAACCCTAGACTAGGAGAATACAAAATTATATATCATTTTAAAAGTTTATTTAGTTCGTGAATATTGTTATCCTTAGTTCAATAATACACTACATAAAAGTAATATTTTTGTCCAACTGAATAAAAATATCATTGTAAGAACTTATTTAAAGAAAAAAATAATCGACTTCTGAACAAAAAGCAATTATATATAATTGACTATTCTATAAATATATATATTTTCTCAAGTAATCTATTAACACACCACAAGTCAATTGAATTACTGTTCGTTTGTATTTCTAATATAGCTTATATCAATTTTTGTTTTCCAATTTTAACCCGTAAATGTAAAAAGCACACGTTTTACCCAATAAATAAGTGACATAAGATTATAATAAGTCTAAGTCCAGTTTTTTTTGTTGAGTTTTTTTTATTGTCATCTATTAAATATTAAAAACACATTATTTTAGTACTTTAAAAATAATTTTAATATATTTTAAAATTTTAAAATTAAGGATCATATTGCATTTTGAAGACACGACAAAAAAAATTAATAAAGAATTCAAACTCTAATAAGTCTTAAAATATTGTTCAAACATATTAGTTCGATTTTCTAATGTAGTTTAACTTAAGAATGATTTTTAACGTTCCGTATAAGTTGAAGAAAATATATGTGACCACTGCCTAATGATTTTAAATGTTAGCCAAACATCTTTGGGTCAAATTTACAATTAAAAATAGTAGGTGTTGTAACTCTAGGTTATAAAATGCAAAGACAAATTATTAAAATTCTTTATTTATTTCAAAGACTCTCCCCATTATCTATTAACACACCATTAATCAATTAATGTTACCATTTTCATTAACCCTTAAGTTTAATCAACCATTGATGTCATTAATGATGTCACCTCATATCAATTATTATAAATAAGACTACTATTTTTATTACCACTCATTATATAGTATTACTCTCGTTTTTTTCTAGTTGATCATGATTATTGTCAACTCTATTACTGGCATAACTATTGTGATTATTCACCAACACAAAAATTAATCGCAAAGGTTGAAACATAAACCTAAAACGTAGCTTTAGTTTTATAAACTCTCAAAATATACAAATCTATAAACAAATTCGAACACGCCGATGATAATAATAATAATAATAATAATAATAATAATAATAATAAATTTTAACTCTTGAAATATATTCATCCTGGCTCCATTTTTATTTTACTTGTACCACTCTATTGTTGGATATAATAAAAATAACATTTAAAGTGGTGGCAACTTGCATGTAGTTTGTTAGGTTGGTGCAAATAATGATATTTATGAAGGTCATCAGCTTAGTTGTGACGTGCAGAATAAAACAACAACAAAAAATATTCAGAAAAAGTGTCCATGGTTTTATGATAATTATGGAATTTTTTTAAAGAAATTTAACATGTAATAGTAACAAATTTTAGCATTACTCCTAATTCTCATTATCCATGTTAAGGATACAAAAAAAATTGGTTAATAAAAAAAATGCGTTTATGAAAAATATAAAAGTTATTTCTCTCCTCCAATTTTTTTTTTTTTTTGCTGAAGCAAACCCACCCTTAATTGGAAGGTTGATACTGACTGGGCCTTATCTTGTTCTCCTCTTTGCACGGCACAAGGCACACAAAAATGGAAATCAATCAATCAAATATAATTAATTATTATTTAATAGTATTTATTAATATTATAAGCCACAGTGGAAAGCACATAAACAATATGATTCTTAAGCCAATAATTGGGTTACGTAAAGGGAATAAATTATTGGAGTAAAATATGTAAGGAAATGCCCTACCTGCATATTAAAGTGGAAAACGAGAATAAAATAATAGGAATAATTTGAAGTAAAATAATCCAAAAATGGAAAAGTTTGACAAAACGAGTTCATAAGATATTGAGAAATGGCTTTCCATGAATGGAGAAGAAGCCTCCACGTCTCCCTATGTTTAAACCTCGTACATCTTACCGACAACGTACCCATCCAAAACCTAATTCTCTTTTTATTATTACTCAATTCTCTCACTTTTTATTTATTTATTTCTTTATTTGTTTAATCCACACATCATTATGTTTTCACGTCATTTGTTAAATAAAATTTTTTTTGAAAGTGAAAGATATTATTAAATTGTTAGCATAATGATTTACAAATGGTTGTTTTGTTTTGTTATTGTGCATTATAAAAGTATTAATATTCCACTTTCTACAGCGAAAACATCGTGGTAGTATTTATGCATGGTAAACCCTTGCCATTTACGATACCAATTATAGTTGGTTAGATTAGTTTTAGTTTGGAATTATAGCGATATCTATATTGCAAATGTTATATTATAGGATTTTATTTTATTGAAGGTGAGTCTTGTTGTGATTTATTATATAGTATAACATTTGTTTTAATATAATAATTTATATTAAGAATTTGGTTCAAGATATCAAGTTCTTTACAAAATATGTTTATACTTCAAGATATCAAGATATCAAGTTCTTCATAAAATATATTTATACTCGGTATATCTAAGACCTTAAGTCAGTAAAGCAACTATAAAAAATAAATTTATATATATTTAACTACACACAAATTTATCATAAAAAAATAGTCAACAAATTCAGATACATAAAATTAGGAGACAAAATAAAAAAAAAATAGATACTTAATAATAATTTTAACAAAAAAGTGCATATATATATATATATATATATATATATATATATATATATATATATATATATGTATATATATATATATATATATATAGTGGCAGATCTTGATCAAAAGCTTTGGAGGGACCAAAGTAATATAATGATTTGATCATTTAATTGGATCATTAGTATAATGCTTTAAAGAATGATGCTTCTATAAAATAATGAAGAAGTATAATTTATCTTGTTTTCATTTTTCACATATAGTTTTTTTATCTCGTGAGTCTTTTATAACTTTTACAAAATGAATCTATTATCTTATTGTTCATCGATATACTTTCTTTTTAATATATTAAAAATAATTTACCATAATCTAATAAAAGATTGGGAGACATAATTATTAGAAAAAAAATATATTATAATCAAGTCACAATTAAAAATCGATTATAAAAAAACACATAATACATTGTTTTCTGCTTTTATAATCATAAAAAATGAGTATACAAAAGGTTCATGAGATAAAAAATAATTTTAATAATTATTAAACTAATATTTCATCATCAAGTCAAACAAGAAAGACTTACATTTTTTTTCTTTGAGAAATGAAGGAAACAAATGAGAAATGAGAGCAAAAATAATGACTATTTGTATGACTTTATTTCTTCTTAAAAAAAACGAGAGTAAGAGATGAGTACAGTTTTGTAAAAAATAAGAAGGCAATGGCAGAAGAAAATAAAAAATATCTTAATAAATATTTGATTTAATTACTCTTTTGGTTAGTATTTCTAAAAATGTCAAGTTGGCCCCCAGTTTTGTTAGTTTCAATTTAGTTCCAATTTTTTAGTTGAAATTTGATATTTTTAGATAGAAACAGAGACCAAATGAGTAATTAAACCTAAATATTTTTATTTTTTTATTAAATTTGATTTGATGTTTTATTATTTATTAATATTAAATTTTGTATTTTATAAAAAAAAATAAAAAGAGACAATTTAATTTCGATTAATTTTTAGAATATACTATCTATAATTTTAATTTCAAAATTTTTTAAAATTTCAAAATAATATATATAATTTTAAAAAAATAAAAAACATTGGGGGGCCATGGCCCCTCCCAGCTACACTAATGCTCCGCCAATATATATATATATATATATATATATATGTCTACCACTTTATAGTGATTACTTTTTAGTTGTTATTATATCTAGAAAGAATAAATAATTTTTATATGGTTTGTTTACAGAGGAGTCCCTTGTATATGATCATGTTTGGCATCCAATTTCAATTTATTATGACATACTAATGTGAAGGTCAACTAGGTGAGAGTAATTAATGGTGGTAATTGTTTCCTACCATGTCAAGTTTTTTAAGATGATTCCTATTGTTTAAACTCTATAGGATAACATTGACGTGGTATATGACGATTATTCATTATTGGAAGGGAGTTGTTATCGACAACACTCAAATAATTAACATAATATTTAAGAGTTGAAGTGTACAAACCATTAGAGAAAAATGTTAAGTGTGATTTGGTCAAGACTTTAGAGATCACTTAAGGCTAAGAAAAGATAAAAAATATTGAGACCGATATAGGTTTGCTAAAGAAAAGCTTAGAGGTTGTTGATGAAGTCAAGAACAAACTAAGAGAAGGTGAAAATAGTGCAAACCGACTTCAAGAAGAGATTGAGAAATTTTAAAAGACATTAGTGCAGGAAAGAGATTATGTCGCGGTTATTTTGGCCTTTTGGCTTCGGTTTCACCCCGAGGCATATGGTTACAGGTAAAAAAGGATATATATGTTTATATCTCGTTCTAGAGGGAACTGAGGCCCAATGTGCATTGTAAATTTAAAAAAAAGGTACTTTATAACCCAATAAAAACATGACAACGTAGCCATGATCCTTGTACACACACCTGCACCAACCATAGTGTGTCACATCATCATCTTCGACCTTCTCCCAAATCATATATATATATATATATATATATATATATATATATATAGGTATAGATTATACAACTAGACACATAACTAAAATTCAATTAAAATTGATTCTACTCACCTTGGTATAAATTAATCTTCACCCCATCCACATTTCATAACTTTAATCTAATAAAATTTCTATGGTTATGACTATGTTTTGTCTAAAAGATTGTAGATAAAGATAGGTTTTTGAAAAAAAAAGTTTAGAATTCAAGGGAGAAAAATGACTAATTTTTATTTTATATTTATTTTAAAATGTGTTATTTAAACATTTTGGATTTGTAGAATAATATACCATGCCAATACAATTAAGTCATATAAATTAAATTACTAAAGAGAAAAAATAAACAAAATTTAAAGAATGATAAAGTCACAAGTAATAGAAGTCTTGCTCTAGTTTACAATAGCTTCATACAATTAAATCAGTATGATCAATAACTTCTTCAATTCCATAGTTTTTGTAGATTTATCTCTTTATAACTCCCATATGTACAAACAAACTTGACCACCGAGTACTTACAATATTTGTTTCCATTATATATTATACACAACTTTATCTCTTTTTCCCTTTTCCTAAGAGTTAGTCTTTTATATAAAAATAAAAATTACTGTGCTATTTTCTAATTAGTTAACTAATTTTAAGAAAATTGATAAAAAAAATCAATATAATATATAACATATAACGTCATCCAGAATTTAATTCATTCAAATACACTTTATGTATAATTATTAATGCAAATAATTTATGCTTATTACAGTTCAATTTTGATGTTCTGTCACTATTTTCATATCTGTACTAATTTGTCGTGATAAGGAGTAGAAATGAACAACATTTTTGTAAAGCAAAACATTGAAAACAAGTATTAATGAAAAACAGAAAAAACCGGGGAAAGAAATGTTTTATACTTTGTATTGTAGCGAAGACCAACAATACCGCGTGAGGCATCTTTTACTGGTGCAGCCTCTCAGTCAGACTCACGCAGACGAAGAGGTCGGAAACCGAGGTTTCTCGTCTAAAAAGAGGGTCCACCGTTTCAGAACCAATCAAATATTAAGATTTAAATATATATTTTTTTATATACTTTTTGATAATAAAAAAATACATAATTTTACAAAAAGAAATTATTAAAATAGGGTTGATATTTAAGTGAGAGTTTATGTTAAATAACAATAATACTAAATTTTATTAAAATTGAAAATTTGTTGGTATGTTAATTTTATTTTATTCTAGATATATTAAAATAAATAAAAACGGTTGCATTATTATACCAGTGTTTGTAATTTCAAGACGCAACTTGGAGCAATTTGACAAGTGCTATTTTTTTAATGTTATTCATTTGTCCTCATTATTTCATTTTATAAACAAAGGATATTTATTTCAAATATGTCCACTTTTGCACCAGATCAGTCAATAATTTACTAATTGACCACACACTCTTCTTTCAATCTGAACTCCACATTAACATCATATTAAGGTCTATTATTGTTTCAATTTTATTTTCTTTCTTGATATTTATTCAAACTTAAAATTTGAACACTCCATGAGTTGACATTAAACTAACTTGTCAAATAAAAATTTCAATATATTAAATTTAAATTAAAAAATAAAATACTATAACAGACAGTTAACTTATATTTGACATAACAGACATATTATTATACATACAAAATATTTTTCATTAAAAGAGCTATTACATTAAATGGGCACAATCTAACCGCATCTTAAAATATATTAAACTAATTTTAAAAAAGCTGCTGTATTTAATTAGGTTCTGACCTTCTGCACTTTACAATTCACGTCCAATTCAACTCTGTACTTTCTTCTCATTTGCATATAGAAAAAATCAACAATATTTCACACCTTAATAACTCAACTGCGTGGAAAAACACAATTTATGCCTATACCGATACCAATGAGGGGATAGGTGCCATCCGTGATGAGGAACGTATGTATGAAAGAAGGACACGTGTAGTCTGATAATTGGTTAGAGACAACCTAAAAAGTAGCTTTTCTTTTGGTTTCCCCAAACCGGATATAACCGGTTACACAACAACGTGAAATGAGTTTGGTGGGGTTGCGTGATAATACTATAATAGTAAAGTTACCCAAATTGGAAAACAAGGTTTTTGAAAAGGTTATTCTAAGGTTGGAGGATTACCCTAAGAAGAAGTACTAATTGTGTGACTAACGAAAGATTGTTATTTATGTGACTCATTTATATTATTCTGTTTATTATGTGACCTTGTCTTACTCCTCCTTTTCGTTTCTTTTATTCATTGTCCCTGCCAAAGGGTAATTGCCAAGTAGGTGTTGTTTGGTGCTCCTTTGTTTGGCCATATTGCGTCTCAGTCCCATGGAAAGTTCATGAAACAAAAGTGGGGCCAAACGCACCTTTCAACCATTATTTTCTTCCACGATTAGACAAGACACCTTACAGTACTTTATTCTATCATATCAACAAATATTGGTAAGTCATACATAGTTAGATACTTCACCCTTCCTCTTACCCAACAATTAAAAAAATCTCATTACTATTATTTAATGGATCTAGTATTTGTCAAACATGTTTCTTTATTTTTATTCAACTTAAATAAATACGTTATTATATATTTTTTTATGTGTACTTTTTATATATTAATTTTTAAAGTATGAATTCGGTGAAACTCACCCAAATTTTTAAGTCATGTAAATGCCACCCGTGATACTGGATTACTAAAATCTGTTGCTGGAATCAGAGGAAATGTAGTGAAATACTGAGAATTAATTTATTGGAATATGGGTCAACTAATCGGATAACACAATAGAAAGCAACCCTTCTGGACAAAAATCTTGCAGTTTTCTACTTTTGATGTTTCCTATGACAGAGAAGCCTTATCTTTTTTCTTTTTTTTTAAATATATGCCAATTTAATTTAGATGTCCAATCTTTTCATGTTCAAGTCGGTACACAAACACTTAAAAAAAAAAACTTTAAATGAGTATAGATTTCTAAATATTTTTTATTTTATTAATTATAATAATAATTATTGTTTTTTACTTTTTTATTCAAAGCATTTGAGAAGAATGTGTTATTTTACATTTTAAATTTAAAAAATTAACATATCTTTTATATAGTATTTTACTTAAACCATTAATAAACATTGGAAATAGGTATAAGAAGATGATTGTTTCGGATCTAGGGGTGAAAATCTATTAAAAACTGTGAACTATTTTTGACTCTTTATATATTTATTCTGAGTTTTTTTATTGTTTATTCGGTTATTTTATGGATCAGTTTACATGTTAAAGAGGTTTAAAAACTTAAGTCATGGTTCAAATGATAATAGGAATGGATGTTATAATAAATATGAGAACAAATTTCAACATTTGATCTATATTTATAATTTTTTACGTGGGTTTGTGATTATGGTTGGTTTTATCACAGTCTAACAGTTTACATATTTTATTATTAACCTATTTAATTACGAAGCTGCTTAATTTATTATAACACTATTTGGTTAAACTTGTCAGACAACATTGCACCTTAATCACATTAGATGATACTTAGGTGAAATTCTGAGGAGAATCTGATTGCTGGTAATGTGAGGAAAAATCGATCAGTAACTGATTAATGTCGCACATATCTTCATAATCTCTGGAGTGATTGTCACATCATAGTGATATATGTCGAACATCGTATCTTGAGCTTGTAAATGGTTCACTCGCACTTAGATTTTCCTTACTGCATCCATGTAAATCTTTGACGTAGTCTTAACCGATCGATGCAATAACGATAATAACCAACGAACGATAAAAAGAAAGAGTCGTGTCATACTTCTTTAAAAAAATCTTTATTGAAGTGATCTCAATTGGCCCATAGTCGATCCATCGATCCATACAATACAAAATTAATCAAAATAAATAAATGAAATTTATTCTATAATTTATTTAGTTTATAATGTCTCAAGTTACTAAAATTCAATTAAAAAATGAACATTTCTCATCAATTTTGACTACGTATTTATATAAATGTTTTGAAAACATTGTTTATTTTTGTTTCAGGATTTGATTCTTACACATTTTGCTGTAAAAGTATGATAAAGTTATTTTTATAATATAAATAATTAGGTTGAGTGATAAAAAAATACAACAATTACTTTAATATTAATTAAGTGGGGCTTTCTCCCGAATAACCCTTTATTGATAATGTTTGATGTGATTTGATGCCTCAATGTTGCTAGAGCTTAACTCGGGAACTATGCATCATCAAATATAGTATTATTTGTTTCCAAGACAATATTCGATAATTATTTAATACTATTATTTTTATTGCATAAAGGGCGTCTGCTCTCATTGTAATAAAAAATTTCACTTTAAAATTTTATTGTTGAATTTCAAATTTACGATTAACTTTATATATGTTAAATATAAACTTAATATTGATTAATTTAATATAATTGAAAATAGTCTAAGATGAATAAGACAACTTTGTATTATTTTCAATACGATTTAAAGTTGTATAACAATGTAATATATATATATATATATATATATATATATATATATATATATATATATATATATATAGAGAGAGAGAGAGAGAGAGAGAAAGAAAGAAAGAAAGAAAGGTATAGCTTTTCAGCAATAAGTGAATTTTAATATTTTAGCATCATTTATTGGCTGTATAAATGCTCTTTTATTTTTTTAGTTAATAAATTAATATTTTAATTGTTCAAGCAAAATTAGACGTGGTTTTTTTTTTATATAAAGGATGATATAATTAAAAACCAAAGTTTGTAATTAAAATTTTAATTAGGAAATGAAGGACACAGAACAGTAAATTGAGAATATATAACATTGTTATAGAGTTTGTGATTTAAATACTTAACCTAGTAACTATAAAAGCAAAGACAAGTTATTATGAATTCGATAGAATTTTTAATATTGTGCTGATATACATTGAAAGTTGATGTGCTAGCTAATCAATTTAGTGTAAGTTGAATTGTCAATTTAGCATCACTTTAGTTTTTATAGTCAACTACACAGTTATATAACTATCATAATAATATATAATAAAAACATAATAACATTTTACATGTTTATCACATGATGTATACAAATTTGTTTGTCATTTTTTAATTTCAAGAATTACTATGATATCTCACTATTTGGAGTTGAATGTATGATTTTTAAAGTTATAATTTCATCTTAAAATATGTCACAACTTTTCCAATATTTGAAAAAAAAAGTCTCATCCTTCTTATGATTTCTTTAATATAAATTAATATGTATTTTCTTAATTATTTTTTATTTCTTCCAATTCTCGACAAGATTTTTTTTAATTTCATTAAGATATTTTAAGTTTAATTAAAAATTTAACTATTATATTTAAATCCGTGATTCACTTTTTTATTCTCACATTTCTTTTAGCGAATTAATCCATATTTGTTAAATTAATAATTAATATATATTATTTATGTTAAATTTATGTAACATTGTCTAAAAGTTACAAATGTGAAAATTTATATTCTGGATTTAAAATATCAAATGTTCTATCATGTGGGGCGGTCCTTTATTGTGAGATAGATCCCAATTTTTTTATCTTTATATAAGTTAATATATAATTGAAATTATTATTTTTTAAAATTTAATATATTTAATATATTTGGTGTTATAATTTTATTTATTTATTTATATAAATTTTTTTATATCCTTAAAATATTTGTTGAATAATATCATATTTCATAATTTAGTTAAAAAGAAATAACTGGGTTTACTACAAAATGTCACAGTTTGTAAGATTTAATCACTTGTTCGATATAAGAACTTAATTAATTACTCCAAACATATATATGTTCATGGTTTATTGTCCAATGATATTTGTAAACGGTTTGTGATTCGTTTGGAATATTATTGGCTTCTTATTTTTCTTATAAATAAGAAAATAATATATTGACACCACTATTCATTAAATATATATACTAATTCCTTCTTGAATGTAATATTATATTTTAGTAAATTATTAATTTATATGGTTATAGAAATGAAATTAGGAAATAAATAATGATGTCAATGAATCACCATTCTATAAATAAGCAACTAGCAGCAGCATCTTAGCAGATTTTTTCTTATTAAAATTTGGGCTTCAGAAATATTTAATGTTTACTTAGTAGTGTTAAACTAGACTAATTTAGTTTGTACGAGTTAGTTAAAAATGATTTAGATTAATTCAGTTCCTCTTTTTGGTAAATTATAAGTTTTATAATCTGTTCTACGTATTACAAATAGATAAATTAAAAGGACTGACTCATTTAAAAATACTTTATCTTCTTTTTTTTATAGATCTATTAAAATACAACTAGCATAATTTATTACCATAATTCACATATTCGGATTATCCAGCTAAATTTAACTCTGTTAGTTTATTAAAATGGATTATCTTGTTTGAATATATTTACAAGAAAGAGTTATTATTTGCATCCCGCTAAGAGTGGGTACAATTCTTCATCAGCTTCTTTGTCAAGTCTCCTTTGTAAGTTTTAAAGTCCCTATTTTTTTAATAGCAAATGCCTTCAATGACAAGAAATGAAGTGACAAGCTGTTGGCCATTAATTTTTGGTCGACAACCAGGTAAATCCAATTCATACTGTTGTTTCTTATTTTCGATCATGGAAAAGAGAAATGAGAGGTTGAAACAAAATTATAACAAAAAACGAAATTGTTAATATAAATTGAATGAATAGTAAAAATGCTTTATTTCATTAAGAATGATTTTTCATAAGGGAAATATTGAATGATTCGGTATTAACAAGTTCTGAATGTTATAACTAGATTTTAATCCTAATTCAATTTTACAAAATCGACTTTTAACGTGGTATCTGAGTCAAGTTAGAGTTTATCTTAACGAATTTTTTTAGACATTCTGTTTCATTTGATATCAGGCCGTTAATGGACGGACCACCAATTAATTTTTAATTTTACGCACAAGATAAATATACCTCGGCGCGTGATGGAGTGTATTAAAAGTTCTACATCGACTAGAGATAAGGTCAATTCACAATATATAAGTGAATGCGATCCTCATCTTACAAGCCAGTGTTGTGGGGTTAAATTAGACTTAAAATCCAATTTTAAAACATCAAACTTATTTTAAGAGAATCATCATTTTTAAAACATCAAATCATCATTTTTAACTAAAAGTTTTAAGAGAATAAATTTATAAATCATTTTATTTATATTTAATGTAGAACTTCAAACTTATTTTAAATTTTTAATAATAATTTTATTTTTTATTTTTATATTAATTATCAATATTTATAATAAACATTTCATAATAAATTATGTTGCTTTATAATAGAACATGAGTTTTTATGTAGTTTTTTCTTCTTTGCTTACCAACCAGCACAGAGTGATAGAGAAAAATAAACGAAGGTTTGAACAACCGCCAAAGAATAAAATAAATAAATAAATATCTTTTGTGATGAAAAACAAATAAACGTTTGTTTGTACTATTTTGAAATTGTTTTTAAATTCTTTAGTCGGTGTCTAACCATTATTTTTAAAGTAATTTTATTTTGAAAATTGGACTAGTTTTTTTAAGTGGTTTGACTTAGATTTTGCTTATCCGACATAGAACACATGAAGAACTACGCGAATTTGTAGAAAAACGACCATGTAACAATATAGATCAAGTACGATAATGAATACTATATGTAGTAAGTGAAGGAATAAATAAAATAATTGAAAATTTTGTTTAAGTTAAAGAAAAAACAACAGAAATGAAAAGAGAAAGAAAAAGGCAAATATCTATTTGACTAAACTTATTTTGATAGAAAATATTGATTTGATGTGTTTTAGGCTCAATTTTTTTCACATATTATGGTTTAGGGTCAACTTTCCCTTACTCGCAATACGCAGATTTTTTTTAGGTTAGAATTTATCGTAGAAACAAGGCGAGAAAGTGCAACATAGCGGCTTGAAATTCATAAAATAGATTAAGAATTCTTAAAAGCTTCTACTATGGACGACAACTATTTTTAATTATCCAGTTATAGAAATAACAGATTAATTAGATAAATATAACTATGTTATGTTAAGGAAGTGTAGTTCAATTAATTCGACAAAAATGTGTAAATCTTTATACGTATATATTAAATAAAAGTGACTTGGTGTGCATTTAAGTCTCCTCAAAGTAAAGAAGAAAATTAAATTGAATTAATCCAATTTTTCATGTGTTAAAGTTTACGGACAAACCTCTATAAAGAAGTTCTTCCATACCCATTTACAAAATTGCATATTTACTTACAACTTTACTTGAAAATATCATTATTTCTAGGTACACAAAATATCATTTATACTTACATTTAAGTAGAAGTACTAATTTCATATATACATAATCCAAATTTCACATAACCATGATGATATCAAAATATAAAGTTCTAAAACTTTCACTCATTCTATCTCTTCAACATATTTTAAGTATACAAAATCATCACTATAAAGATGTAATGTTAACTCCGCTTACAAGAATTTAGGAATTGAAGTGTGTTTTAAAGAATTATTCATTTTTAATTTTTTTCACATTCCAAATATTTCATGTAAACTTTTAGAAGATAAACTCATCATGGATCCCACTTAAAACATCCTTTATTCAAGAGTAAAATAAAAGAAATGAAACTCTTAAGTAAATGGTCATATTTGCCTAAATCCAAACTTGATCCAAATAATGTATAATCATCTCTCTTTTGGAATTTCAATTCCAACAAAAATTCTACAATTAAAAACTCATTTTGTTACGGAGAGAATACAAAGAAAGTTTTTAAAACCTAAAATAAAATAAAAACAAGAATCTAAATTTTATTTGTTCGCTTTATTTTTCAATTCAATTAAAATCTGTTATTAAAATATTTATATATTCTTACAACTATAAAATAAAGCCATTTTATTGTATTTTTTCAATATTCATATGTAAACATTTACTTTTATTTAGTACACACATCCATTTTGACTTTTCTATCATGTTTTCCTTTTACTTCTTCAAGGATTGATTATCGTAATATATTTTGTGTGCATGTATGTCCGGTGGTATTATTTTATTCATCAAATATAGTAGGATTAACTTTCCAAGAGGATTAACTTCTCTAATTTTCAAGATTTCAAAATTACAAATAACGCAAAATGAATTGAAGATATGCCTTTTTAATTAATCTCTGTATAGTTAATATAAGAAAGAAAACTGTAATGTGGTACATTCTTTAGTATATTTTGATAAGAAAATAATTGTACATTATTTAATCTGTATGCATTTTAAGTATAAATACTTTTATACTATTAACTAATCATGTATTGAGATTGTTACTAAATTAATAAATTTAGCACGCATGTTAATCTATAATTAAGTAATAATATACAAATGTTATGTGCTCGAACATAAATTATTTTCTTATACATATACTACATTTGTTAAAAAATTCTATCACACACTTAAAAAAAATAGCAAGATAATACAGAACCTTTTATATAAAAAAAATCTTCTATACTACCGTACATAATCATATACAATACAATATTCGTACATGTACAATATACAATACAGTATTGCACAATTCAGAATAAGAATAAATAACATGTAGTGAAGGTTTAATTTATTTTATAACAATCTGAAATTATTACTATTATGAAGAGAATTTGTTTACAACAATACGTAGTTATTAGTTTGTGTGTGAGAGATGAGAAAAATTTGTTGTAGTGTGATAATTTAAACCAAAAACACTTTTATTACCTCTATTTCTGATACGTATAACACGAAACTCAGCCGTTAGTGGTGGATGGCTGTTTCCGTCGATGAGACCACGACTGGACTGTGTCATAGAGCAATAAAAATTAGAAAAACAAATAATAAATCTCCTTGGCTTGACGGGTGACCGTACCAACCGGTTTGAAGTTGGAACTATGAGAGAGAAAATGTTTATATATTCCATCATCTCATAAAATGGGTCAGAGCTTTATATCAAGTGTTCCGTTTGGATCCTGTTACCTCTCTCACTCTCTCTCCGGTGCCATGGAATCCGGTAGCCTCTAAACTTTTATTCTCTCCCGTTCTGAAATCATCGCAAGGGAACTATAAATGCAACTACCAAACCTTGCAGTGCTTCCTTCTCACGGTTTCTGTGAGTTTTCCTCTCTTCCTCCTCCTTCACTCTTCCGGTCGCCGGATAATTTATCCGTCGAACTTGCAGTGGCTGGAGAACCTACTAATTCTGTTTTACTCTCTTTGCTTATGTTCCATTGCAGATTCTTGTTCGTCGAAGAAGCTCTTTATACACCTATATACACCCTCAGATATTGCGTCTTCAACCGTTTAGGTTACATTTTACGTATAATAATCGGTTGTTTCTTTTTATTGGATCGATTTTTCCTTGTTGTGACCGTCGGTTGAAGAGAAAAAGAGATTCTCCGCTGGCTGACGTTGAAGCAATATTAGTTTGATAAGTTGTAGTTCGATTTAATAATAATAAAGCGCCTAAGTGATACAAATAATAAAATAGAAAGAAAATCAGAGTTGAAAAATACCTAGTAGAAGAAGATTTAGCGTCATGTTGGATCTTAATTTGAATGCCGACTCGACTCAGAGTCAAGACTCGGTGATGCTGTTGGACAAGTTTCCCGAAGCTTCTTCGGGAACTTCGAATTCCTCCGTGGTGAATGCGGAAGGGTCGAGCAACGATGACTCGTGTTCGACACGCGCCGGTGACTTGTTCACCTTCAATTTCGGAATCCTTAAGGTCGAAGGCGCGGACGACGTCGTTGTCACAGCGACGAAGGAGCTGTTTCCGGTGAGCGCGGAGAATTGGCAAGGGCAGAGTTCGACGTCGTCGTTTCAGGCTAGGAAGAGTTTGGTGGATCTCTCGCTGGATCGCCAAAACGGCGAGGTGAAGGTTGTTCAGGTTCAGCAACAACCTCAGGTGAAGAAGAGTAGGAGAGGTCCACGGTCACGGAGCTCTCAGTACAGAGGAGTCACCTTCTACAGAAGGACCGGAAGATGGGAATCGCATATCTGGTTCGAGCACTTCTCATTGTTTATTTTAGCTTCTCTTGATTATTGATTATTATATATTATATTCCCTTTTTATTAGGGTTTGGTTTGAAGTAACTGTAATTATTTGCTTTGAAAATTTAATTTGGTTATTCATGGTGGAATTTGAAAGTACCACAGAATTGACCTTAATTAGTTTCTTGTTTGCTGTAGGGATTGCGGGAAACAAGTCTATTTGGGTATGGATTTTGTATTTTTGATTTTTTTTTTTCCATTTATGTATATATAATTGAGTTTTTTCCATTTCATATATTATTTTTTATTAATGTATGTATAGATATACATTTGAGTTTATTATTCGATTCTTCTTTGCTATTTTTAGCGTCTTTTGATTAGATTGTTCTTCATTGCAGGTGGATTTGACACCGCTCATGCCGCAGCTAGGTAAAACTTTTTGCTCATATTTTAATATCCTTTGTCGTAGTTTTGTTTGTTAATGGAACCTGTCCTTCGTTTGATTGGTGTCTCCCTCACTTGACTCGGAATTTTCAAATTTAGGGCATATGATCGAGCTGCAATTAAGTTCAGGGGACTTGATGCTGATATCAATTTTAATCTTGTTGATTATGAGGAGGATTTAAAACAGGTTGGAAAACGCACAAGCTTTCTGTGAATTTTAATCTAAATGGAGTTTGCGATTGGTTTTTAACTGGTTATTATTGATGAACAGATGAAAAATCTTTCCAAGGAGGAGTTCGTGCACATACTCCGCCGTCACAGTACCGGTTTCTCAAGGGGGAGTTCAAAATACCGGGGAGTGACACTTCACAAATGTGGCCGGTGGGAAGCTCGGATGGGACAATTCCTTGGAAAAAAGTGAGTATCTATTTTTTTTTTTGTACTGATGTAGTAGTGTGCTACGTTTATGGAATTTATACGATGTACGAGCAAAAGATATTAGTACGATTTCAGGTTCCTATTGCAATCAGTTGTACCTGTTGGTATAACTGAAGTACGAATTCGAAGGGAATTGTTTCCAGCTTGGTAGTCAATCGGTCTTTACTGTATAGGCTTTTTTCCATGTTTGGAGAAACTTGTCTAGGATGCCTGTTTCACAGAAACGATTGGCAGAGGTGTTTTTGTTGTTTTAGAGATTGCAATGCTTTCGTGCAGGTATATATATCTTGGGCTTTTCGACAGCGAAGTAGAAGCTGCAAGGTCCTAATGATGCACGAATTACATTTTACCTGCACTGAACCTTTTTCCTGAATTTTCAAAGCTAATTACGGTTCCAACCAACATGTCTCCCTTTTTATTTTCTGGAAACCAGGGCTTATGACAAGGCAGCAATCAAGTGCAATGGAAGAGAGGCAGTGACTAACTTTGAGCCAAGTACGTATGAGAGCGAAATGAAACCTGAAGCTATTAATGAAGGTAGTACTTCATAGCATGATACTCTTCTGTTCTATTTTATTTCTAATTGATGGTCTCAGTTAAAAATAATTGGTGAATGTTAAATGGTATTTGTATTTGTTACCAACAACACAGGTGGCAATCACGATCTTGATCTCAATTTGGGCATAGCAACTCCAGGACATGGTCCCAAAGAAAACATTGGCCATCTTCAATTCCAACCAGTCCCATTCAGCACGCATCCCGGAAGAATTCCAAGGGTATAATTGAATTTTACATTTTGGTTTACTTTAAGCACAAGGGCGAAGGTCTATATCACATTATAACCTTCATTTGCTTTAGCTAGCTCAGTAACACTCTTCATAGGTCATGAATGGTGGAAAGATTTTTTAACAGAAACAAAACTTTTCTGTCCTTTGTGGGTTCACATGCAGTTAAATACGGCCATTTTTTCCTTTGACAATGTTTATCTTTATGTAACATGTTTTTTTTTTTTTTTTTCTGAAATAGTTTTGTAATTGCTTCACATTTATGTTAGTAATTAATGGTCATGATAGGTGATTCTCTTTATTTGCAGATGGAGACTAATTTTAGTTCAGTTATTGGTGATCCTTCTTTGAAAAGGCATGTTGTAACTGAAGAACGTCCTTCTGTATGGAACCCCGCACATTACACCTTCTTTCCCAATATGGTGAGTTCAATTTCTTGTTACATCGATTGCTTGTTTGTTTACTAAATGTTTTCATATAAATATTTATGATAATTTCCTTCTTAGTGTTTACCATAGGTCAAAGAGAAACATTTAACTTTTCATTTTGACATAACATTTGAAGTTGCATTTCATGTTTGTGGAATCCTCCTTACCATTTTCACATACGACCTTTATAAACTTTTGGTGCAATTTTACTTTTCAAGAAATTTGTCTCTATTTGTTACGTAGTTCTCTGTTATTTATTCTTTTTTACAAGAACGAGTTGTTACCAATAAGTTGACAAAACAGTACTTAAAAATGGTGAGTGTATAAATTGATTATTGTAATTCACAAATATATTTTTGGTAATGAGCTGTATTTTGAAACGGCTAAAAATTTAATGACAAAGATCTCGGCATGGGGACAATATTTTGATAAACATTCCTTTTGGCGTTCATTTTCAAATTTGTATCCAACATGAAGAGATACTGAGAGTTTAACTTCGTGCATTAATACGACTTGATACCAGCATTACCGTGTCGTTTGTTGTACAGGAAGATAACTAACTATAAGCTTTTATTTGAAAAATTGTTGAAATATTTTACAGGAAAGAGCAGAGAGAATCGGCATAGATCCTTCAAAAGGAGTCCCTAACTGGATGTGGCAAAGACATGGCCAGGTTACTGCCACCCCAGTACCGCCGTTCTCTACTGCAGCATCATCAGGATTCTCAATTTCAGCTACCTTTCCACCGAATGCCATCTTTCCAACGAAATCAGTGAACTCAATTCCGCAGAACCTCTGTTTCACTTCAGCCAGTGCACCAGGTAGCAATACACCTCAATTCTATTACGAGGTCAAGTCCACGCAAGCACCATACCAGCCTATCTAGTAATGCAAGTAAAAATGGTAAATTGCAACAGACCTTTACGCTTATAACTCGTTGTATAATTCTGTCACTGCTTGATGAATACTTAGATACTGTTTGCTCCTCTTGGTTAGAAACCATCATGCCCAGTATGAAGAAAAAAAAAAAACTATTTTCGAGAGCACCAATTCAATTCTATACTAGAATCCTCTTATCTTCAACATTAGTAAGAGGCTATAAAACTCGTGTATTCGCCCGCCAATTTTGTGAGTGTGGGCTCTTTGTATGCATGCAACCCTGACTTTGGGAGGAAACCGATCTGTGTTGTATTTTTCATTGCACATTTCACAACTTTACATGTTTACTCTGTTCTTTGGGAATTAAAACCTTTTTCATTTTCGATGGTTTAGGATTGGATGCACTCTTGTTGCTTATCTTACATATTTCTCTTCTAAAAATAAATATCTCCTTTATTTCTTTCTACCTGCCAAATTCACCTTTTATAGTCTTTTAACTATTTTTTTTTCAATCATAAACACCAATTGGTAATTCACTAACGCAATCTATATACTCATTCATTTTTTAAGGATTTTTTTCCCAAATACGCTACTTTGTCATTATTTGGGTAATTGATAATTATCTTAAAATATTTATTTTGAAAAAAGGTAAATAATAATTTTAAAATATTAAAATAAATAACTAGTTATTATATAACTTAACTTTCAATATCTTGTATAATTTATTTGGATATTAATTTAGTTTTGCTCATTTGTTGGTTTCTTTTCTACTATTATATACTAAATTTTAACGTGAGATAACAGGCGTGGTTAGTAAATTCTTTTTAAGAAAAAAAAATAGTAAATTATCTTTGTAAAATTAACTGTTTTTTCATGATTACATACCTAAACCCTAAAGTTAAAAAAAAAATATATTAGAATTTTAAAAATAATAAGAGGATTCGAATTAAAGTTCCTTTAATTTTAGTCACGTTTGCATTTTCCAATTTTTTAAAATTTGTGCGACTAATTTCATTCTAATAGTAAGCAATTTAAATATTTTTTTCTATATTCAAATATAAATTCATTATTTTAAAATAATTTAAATGAAGTAAGCTGTGGTAAACAGACAGTGGTTTAAATTGTTATAGCAATAACCTAGTTGTAACTAAATATTTTTCCACAACTAATTAACCAGTGTTTGTGATTCTCATCACTAAAACAAGCGTTTTTATAAATTAAATTTGGAAGAAATAATTATGACAATAAATTTTTAAAAATAAATTATACGTTTGAAAGTTTGAAACAGAGAAAAAATATTTAATATTTGCTTTTACAGACAGAAAAAGATTGAGAAGTGGGATACGATGAGTCAACCTGCAATTTATAGGAACGAGGATTGGGTATGTTGAGTGAGAAGGAGCAGTGGGTGACACAAGTGATTACACATTAGTAGGAGTGTAGTATTTAATAATATGGGTGACATAGCAGTACAACATTATTCATTCCGGTAATGAGAGCTACAAAAGTAGATGAAACAGAAACTATGCATTCCAATTACTGTTCATGTGTTATCTCTGTTTCATTGTACAAACCAGCAGAGAATCAATCAGAACAAGAACACCCTATATCATTGTGTTCTGTGTGAAACAGATAGGGGACCAACCCATTTTTGTCCTCTTCCTCCTCATAACTTCCTTATTAGTATTAGTAATTTCAGAAAATCAACATCAAATATCTGCTAACGTTTTTTCAATTTTCGAGTACTACAATAATGATAGCTACAACTCTAGATAACTTTTATAGGGAGTCACCACATTAACACTACAATGAGATTTCTCTTTCATAGTACTCTCTCCATCATCATTATCTTCAACCATCCACGTCTAATGTAACCAAAATATCTCTCATTCACTTTCTTTTAATATATGAAATAATATATGAAAGAACCGAAACGGATTGAAATCAAATCTCATTTCTGTTAGTTTTTCTTTTAGGTCTGTTTGGTTACAGGGAATTACCATTAGGGAGATGGATTCAAAAAATAACGTGTGTGTTTACCTCGAAGAGTTTACGTGGATTTGTAGGAAAAAATTTAAGCAGGAGGCTTCATAACATTTTTCTAAGATGAAAATATATTTACATGGATTTGACTGTGTTTATGAAAATAATCATTATTTATTTGTTCTTGTCATAATAATAATAACAATAATAATAATTATTATTAATTAATTTAACAAATAATTATGCAGGTTTTATTTTACATAAATTTTAACAATAAAAAAATTATAATCCTACATTTTAATATATTAAAATTTTTTTATTTATCATATATATATATATATATTTTTTTTTTTCACTTTTACGTATCCATCTCTTCAAGTAAATAATACCATAATCTTGTCCATGTTCTCCCAAATCATTTATAAATTTTTATAATTATTACTATTAAGATAAAGAGTGCATGACAAAAAAAAAATGTTGGATGATTACTGTAGTCAATATATTTGGCAAGTATTTCAAGATGAGGAAAGGGTGAAAAGATCCTTTGATATCCTACACAATAATTAGTAATACTTATTCTTTTTCTCTTTTTCCAACATTTATTCCACCAGACAAACCTTTTCCAACATCAATCTTTATCTCTTTTCACAATCACACCTTCTAGACAATTTATGTCTAAGAAAACAAAATAAAAATAGTTAAATAACTGATTTTTAGGGTAAGTTAATATCAAATAATATGATTAATTGAAGATGATATTTAAATGGCACAGTAAAAAATATTATATAAATAATTAGTAGATTTAACATTTTTAAAAGAGTAAACAAAGTATTGATTACATTCACTATGAAGGAAAATAAATATAATAGAATCTATTTATATATTAAACAAAGAAGATTATGTATATTCTAAGCAATCACAATCCTTCGGATTTTAGTTATGAGATATGTGATATGGTTTAACCAATTAACAACAAAATATTATTGTCAAACAATAATATGAAATATATCGAAGGGATGAGTTATCCTACTAATATTCATAAAAGAAACTAAAATAATAATAATAATTGTAATTGCATGAAAGATGCATGATTTATTATTCTATTCTTTCACTTCACTTAGTATAATAGTACCATTAGATTATTTAAAACGTCATTATTTAGGCATTATATATATAAAAAAGAAGTTTAGTTAGCTTTATCTGATTTTCGTTTAAACATATACATGAAAACTGACAAACTTGATTCCTAATTAAATTTTTTGTCTTTTTAGGTTGATTTTAGTCCAAATCATCACACATATCATCGCTTATACAAAAGTTATATGAAACGGGACCAAAAGAACCCATTAAACACTTTTATTGGTATAATTTAAAGAGAATGAGAGTAGCAATGTGATTCTCCTTATCACTCCCTACTCTTTGTCTCAATATATATTTCATGATTCGACTTTTTTTATTTATCAATAAAAGTTAAGCTTTTCATTTTCGTTTTTTTTCTTCTAATTGAAACTTCTTTAATAAACCAGTATATAAGTGTGTACAAGTAAGGTAAAAAAAATCTATGTTCATGTTTCAAAAAATATCCGATCTTCTATACTAAAATAAAATATAAAGCGAATGCCCATAACTTTACTTAGTCTTAAGATATGTTTCAAATAACATACAAAAACATATGTAATGATTATGACTTTGTTTGAAAGTTAAAAATATATTGGTAATTATAACATTTATCACATTTTTTTTAGTTTATTTAAAACATCTCTCAACGTTGAAAAAAATTATGTGCATGTGTTTCAAAAAAAGATCCAATCTTGTGTACTAAGTTAAAACATTTTTTTTTTCAGCAATAAAAATTATATAAAAAATCAGAGTGACTAAGTTAAAACATGAAGTTAGTAAATTCCTATACATCAATGACAAATCTAAAAAGAATTCAAGTTAGGATGTGTACTATGCCCTAAATGTATTGCATTATTTATTTTTATTTTTTTTGTCGATAAAAAATTACTAAAAAATTTGTTTAGAGAATGACATCAAAAGCAACAAGCAATATTGCATCTTTTGGACAAGGAGATTTGTAAGAGACTTCTATCTTTAAATTTTATAAATTTTTTGTGTCGTAAATATTTGGATTATAACTAATATTCTACATATTAAAGTTGAATGTAATCAATTTTGTCTCTTTGTATTTTATTAACATTTCAAATATATTAATACTAAAACATTTCAAATTCTCATCTCTTTATTAATACTAAAAAAATTTAATCCTACTACAAAAACAAATTCAGATCACTTATTAATTGTTGGAATTGAATATATATATATATATATATATTCCTTAAGAAAAAAATATTGAACTCTTTGATACACGTTCAAAGGATATTTATCCGCTAATTTCAACAATAATAAAATATAGGCTTAAATACATTTTTGTCATCATTTTCGTAGTGTTTATTGCGGATGGTCCTCATTTGACAGAATGTTTAAAATGGTCATCATTTGTACCGAATGTTTTAAATGATCCTCATTCTCGTCGCAATTCATGTTTTATTTGGTCATTTTCTGTAACGTCGTGCATTGTACATGTGACACGATTTGTATTAGGGTGTGTTACGTGCACTGTATATGTGTGATAATTAGATATTTGGGGATAAATAAGTGAGATAGGGTTTTGGTAAGGAATGTTTGGGCAGTTGGTGAGTTTTGACAATCTTGTTCCTCCATTCCCAATTTGTGTTGCTGCAATCTTCTTCTTCCTGCAATCCCATTATATAAGTATGTTACGGTCCAAATCTTCTTCGTTTACCTCTGGTTGTAATCGTTGGAGGCAACCGTGTTGTATCACTTCGTGCACTGTTGGTGGTTCAACGAGAAATGGATTAACCCCGATTTGTAGCTGCAGAGAGATGACAGCTTTGAGGATGACAAGAACTCCAAAGAATATTGGTAGAAAATTTTGGGTACAAACTATTTTTTTTTTGTATTAATAATAAATTGGTTTTAATTTTTGATTTATTGATTTACAGAGTGGTGGTTCCAATAATGTGGGCTGCAACTTTTTCAAATGGTGGTGTTAATGAAAAGGATGTCATCATCATGACACAAATAAGGCAGATTAATGATTTGAAGAAGTCAGTGAAGGTTGATGAGAAGAGGCTACAATTAGTAATAGGGTTCACTTGTTTGTTATTGTATTATTGTATTATTCATACTATTATTGTGTGTAATCTTTTAAAGTCCAATTTGTTTTGTACTATTGTTAAATAAAGAAATGAAGAAATGAATTAGTTTGATTATGTTGATATTAGTCCCAACATGTTCAAAATGACATCTTAATCTGAGCATTGCAGTAAGTGATATTGATCTAAGCTTGGGAAAAATTAAATTGATCTAAGTCTGGAATAAATTAAATTCATAACATTAATTCATCCTCATCAAAATGCACTACATCAATATTTGACAAAAGTGAAATTGAATGAAGTTTAAGGAAAATCATAATGCAGTACATCAATAATGAATTATACATCAGAAATTCAAAAAAAATAACTAAGACGTTTATAGCTGCTATCATGGTCTCCTCCTAATCTGTAATTTCATCCTAAACTGCTGAGATGGTTCCTCTACAATTTCATCCTAATCTGTAAATCCTAAGCTGCAACTGCAATCCAATGATGAAATGACAAGTATTAGTTGCTTCCTTTGCAAATTCGAGCTCAAGAAAGACGAAGAAATTTCCATAATTTCAAAATTTCCCCTAAATTGAAAAATTAACATTAATTAGCCATATATACAGTACACGTAGCACACCCTAGTACAAACTGTGCCACTCCGTTAATGATTTAAACGACGTTACAGAAAATGACCAAATAAAATACGAATTGGGAAAATGAGGACTATTTTAAACATTCGGTAAAAATGATGATCATTTTAAACATTCTGTCAAAATGAGGACCATCCGCAACAAATACTACGAAAATGGAGACCAAAAAGGTATTTAAGCCTAAAATATAAGTCAAATCTATGTAAAGAATGTAAATTTTTTTAATCCAAAAATAATAAATTAATAAAAATTCTTTTTTTTACTAAACTTGTTCATTTTTTACTCCATGTAAAATTGAGAATTACATTTTATTTCCCAACTCTTAAAACAAATTATCAACCCTTCATATTATAATTCAACTTAAAAATATTGACCTTCCTTGTGCTTGGAAAGTGTCATTCATACCTATAATGAAAAATTATGGTTTTAACAAAATAATGAAACATGATTAAGGCAAAAATTGTGAATCATAATGTAAGATAATTTATGACTTATACTTGGACATAAGAACAAATATAATAGCATTTATAACATTTTGGCTACCTGAGATAAATCATGTTAACATAAATTCATATTTTAAATTTATTTATTTTTTGTTTGGAAGATTAATTTTAACACATCTTTAATAATATTTTATATACACTCAATAATATACGACCTCATTCTTCCTATGTGTTTTTTGTTTTCTACAAACTTTTTACTCTAAAGATGCCATCTTCCTCAATTATTCCAAGCACATCGATGGAAATGTACTTGAACGTGATATTTGCAATTTCACTTTCTTAAAAATATCTCGATGTTTACACAACACTCCAAAATAAGTGACAACTAAATTGAAAAATAATTTGAGTGAAATTAATAGGAGTGATGTAGCAAATAATAGTGAAGATAAAAGGCAAAATGATTCTGTTTTGACATTTAGCCACTCTGAATATAAAAGGTATCTGGGTTTGAGCACTGACATGAATTGGATAAGGTTCCTGCGACAATGCCTCTGTTCCAACCATAACATTAAAATAAACATTATAAATGAGTGGTTCCCAAGAGTACAACCAGAATTGTTGAATAGAAGAAGCAAAGGTTGGGTTTTGTGATTATTTTATTTCCATACATTCTTTCTTTCTTTCTTTTCCTTTGGGTGGTTGTCACTGTTCAACTATGGTAGCTCTCTGTTTGGTCGTTTCCAACTTTGTCTTGTACTCTATGCACATATCATGTAGAGTGAAAGAGATGGAATAATAAATTATGATATTATTTATCGAGGACTATTTATTTAATTGGATTGATTCACCACATGAAACAATTAAGTTGATTATAATCCTTTGTTTAACTTATTGTCAACCAAAACTATTAAATCTAATTCATAATTGATTCGGATATTCACTTTGTAATTTATAAATTATGGATTTTAACCAAATAAATACTATTTTTTATTACTCTTCTCTTTTAGTCTATACAAATTCTTTCTAATATAAAACTACCATTTACGGCATTCTCAGATCGAAATAAGTATATATGAATTATGATTAAATACATATAAAATAAAATGAAAAAATAATAATAAATTTGATTAATGAATAAACTATAATTTTATTTTAAAGATTAATTACGAATTAAATTCTTAAAAAATCATAAACTTTTCGCATATAGTCTCTCATTTTATTTTATTTATAAAAAAATATATATATATAAAACATTTTTTCATACAAACGACCTTTGTCATTAACTTGTTTTTATATTTCATTATCCATATGATCGCTTTAAACTAGAATTAATCTTCTGAAAGAAGAATTACATCTTTAAAATGACTTTAAATTTAATATGCCTAAATAAAATGGTTTAAGATATTTATTTCACTGAGGTCAATATATAATAAATGAAAGTAATTCTTACCTTACAAACATATTTTGTGAGAATAACAAAGTTAGAAATCTTCTTGAGTCTAAGTTGTATGAAAAAAATAACAAAGTTGAAGTAATATATATATATATATATATATATATATATATATATATATAAAAAAAAAGAAAATTCGTAAATTTATTAACGTGTTATCTTAAAACTTTTGATTAAATGTGATATCAATCTTATATATAAACTGGACTTCTTTATTGTATCTTCCTAATAATTATTTTATTGAAAGACATATCAAATTAAATTTAATATATTTCAGTATATTGGAAATTTTATATTGTGCCAATAATAAACCTTTTATATTGGTTAAATTTTGACATTTTAATATATTTTTGAAGATAGTGAGACAATTCTCATTTTAAGAGTCAATTTTAGAAAATTGAACCAAAGTTAATTAAATTACATTAATAAAAATAAGATAAGAACACTTATTGTATTCTATCCCATTTCATTTTGAAGAGGGAAACAAAGTAAGAATCATGCTACAGCAACATTTAATAACTTAATTAGTTTATAATTGGGTTATATATCTGTTTCAAAAAAAATTAAGAAGGAAAACTGTATTTTTATAACTGGCACCACTTGATAACCAATGGGAAATAATATATATATATAGCAATGAGTTTTTGAGTGATAAAACACTATAATAATTTTTTTCACATAAAATATTATTATTGTTGTTAGCTTTTTAATAATATAGAAGCTAAATAAAAAATTATTTAAAAAGGAGATAAGAGTATATTACAGAAAAATAATAATATTTTGATTCAACTTTTTTACTCAATTTTAATTTAATACTTTAATCATTTTTGGATCATTATATTATATCATTATAAATAATTAAAATAAATAATTTAAAAATAATTAAAAAATAAATAAATAAATAATTAAAATATCATTATTCAGGAAAATCAAGAGTGAGGCACACTATGTTGCGGTGCGTACAATTACAGCCGTATCAATAATAAAGCATTTCCAACACTACTACGCAACGTTTTTATGACAGCCGAAGAAGAATGTGTCGCTTACTAAAAATCAACAAAAAAGGAAAAAGAAAACATTGACAATGTTAAATCAAACCTTCAATGTCTTATCAACGAAATGGTCCCTAAAATGTGTGTTTAAGAGAGAGGGAAGGGTACGACACTATTTAGATCATGCAACGTTGGGAATCCAAACTTGTCATCAAAATTATGAACATGTAATCCATATACTTTTACTTTTTTGTTATTTAATATTCTCAATTTAAAATGGACTAAATACATTAACACAATAGGTGGCTCATCATCATCCAACCACAAATACGATAGGAATTGGAACCACAATGTGATATCATATAAACCAAGTTTTAAAATCGAATAAACTATGTGGAAAAAGAATAAAATTAGATAAGTAATTATATTAGAGTGAATTTTTAACTTACGGTATTTTAGCAAGATCAATTTGAAAGATTTTAAGGCTTAGAATACTACTTCCGTAATTACTTTTTATTTACGTTTGAAACTATTTACACTAAAAAAAGTTTTCTTATGAACAAAATCAGTATGTAATGTATAAAATCTGTATGTAATTAGATATTATCTATAGTTTATATATGAAAATAAATCTGTATATAAATCAAGTGTCGATAAACTTACACACAAAAAAAATTTAATATGTAATTTTACATACGAATAAGTATTAAAATCTGTATGTAAATTACATACGGATTACTCCATAAATAATTCTCGATGACTTACATACGAAATATTCCATATGTAATTTACATATGGCAAAATTCACATGAATTGACCAAAATATATATTTATATATCACATACGAAATAATTCGTATGTAATTTACATATGAAAAAAATTCGTATATAATGTGGAATGAAATACATACAAAATAATCTATAAATAATATTGCATAAAATTCATACAGTTTATTGTATATGTAAATTTGTATGTAATAATATATTTTTCAAATTAAAAACTATATTCTTCTTTATTTCCAATTTTTTTACATTTTCTATTAATTGCAATAAAATTTCACCAACACCCGCAAGCAACATTTCACTTGATCTAAACGAGAAAATTAAAATCTAAGAAAACAAATTGTTTGTGAATTCATGGAAAAGATTTGGATAAATGTAAAGTGACAAGTTAAATAGAGATAAACGAATTTGCTAAAAGAAGTGGTTCCTATTATTGTGGAGAATCAAAGTTCTTTATTATTCAACTTTCTTGATTTTAGACTACAGAAAATTTGGTGCATATAAAATTTAAGTAAGCATTTTGATTGAAATACACATAACCAAGCTAATAGTTAGCCAGGGGTGGTAAAATAGATTAACTCGATCCATTTTTTTCTAGTTCAATTGTGGTTCGTAAAAAATGAGTTGGATCACTACAACTTGTCAAACGAAACATGCCAATAATGATAATCTGCCCCGTACAAATAGGTTAACAGCCCAAACTAGATTAACCCATTTTTATTTTTAATTTTTAAAATTTTTTCAGATCTTTAAAATTTGTTTATATATACATGTAAATTAATATTAAAAACATATTTAATCATATAAATTATTTTTTAAACTTTTAATCGAATAGTTAATATATTTAATTAAATTAATTAAATTAATTATTACATGTACATGTTATATTATCCTATTATAGTTAATAATTTAAACTTAATTTATAAATATTAATGATGTAAATTATTATTATATATTTACAAATTTTTTAAAACGTAATATAAAAAATTAATCTTTTTAATAATTTTTTATTTAAATTTTTAATGTAAAAAAAAAAATACCAACGTCAGGATGAATTAGACCATATTTTAACAGGTTGAACGAACTGGACCAAAATAAGCTGAAGGATTTAAATTTTCAATCGGAATCGACTCTTTTCAAACGAGCTTATGAACTAACTCATTAGACTCAACTTTTTTGCCACCCGGGTATTTAGCCGATGATAGACTGAAAATTTTAGCTCTTCTCGGACAATATTTTGGGTTCTCTAATGTTGCGCTTACTAATCTTATATGAAAATAAATAGTTGTGAAGTTTTCAACCACAATGATATTTAACCAGAAATTTCTCCTCTCGGCCCTTTTTCTTTTGTTTTCTTTTCATATCTACTTATCACTCAGTAAGAAATGTGAATTTAAATTTCCTTTGCTTTCCTCTTAAACAAATATTACAATTTTCTGCACTATAACTTTTTACAATCAAAATGGTAAAACCATATTATAATATGCATAATCTTCCATGCAAATTTTTACACAAAAAGCAAATATTACAAATTTCCATTCATCACTTCGCACTGACGTTGGTCAGGAATTTAAAAAATCACTTGCATATTGAAAACATAATTTTGTTTAGCTTATATTTCCGAGTGACAATCAACAAATAATGTATAGATAAATTACTACTAGCATTTTAATGCCGGATCATAGAAGCAGCAGCCAGCTACAGTGTTCACGGGAACAAATTATTTCTATTTATTCAAGAAAGTAGCTGGAGGACTAGAACTTCTGGCAGAATGTGACAATCATGTTCACCAATAGGTGATTGATCCTTACCGCTTTATTCTAGAAAAAAATAATGAGGTATCGGAAGAAATACCCTTTCAGGTACATCCACACAGAATACCGAGATCTCATACTTGAGTGGAAACTACACATGATAATTAACTTAGTTGTCAAAGACAAATGTTGTACTGATTCGCCAAAAAGAATAGACTTCTTCACAAAAAACAAAAAGCCGCATGGAGCAATTGTTTCCAGCATACATTGTGGCTTGGAGTATTTTGGATTAATGGGGTATCACTAAATATAAGAGTTGTCACTGCCACCGAAGACCCATTCAATTACCTCCAAAACATGATTTTATTATTTCACACCAATAGCACCATATCCTACCATATTATTGCAACTTAGTGTAATCTATGCCCGAGAAAGTGAAATTTGCTTATTTAAATAAACGAACCAAAAACGTTGTAAGAAATATACTCGTTCCTCGATCCGTGAGTTTGTACTAGTCTGTAAAAGTAAACAAAAGTTCAAACAAATATAACCTAACACGTTAATCACCCAAAATCAAGCCTTCAGAAAATATGTATTGCTATACTCACGTAAATACACAGTAGAAACAAAAAGTAAAAACCCTGACTTGCATTAACAGAAACATGTAAAATGTCATTCATCAATGGCATGTCACACTCCAGCCATGCTGTTATATATAGCCTGATAACCAGTTACAAGATCAAAAGACAGCAAGATGCCAGATAAACAAATCAAAACAAGGTAATTAGCGCAGGTAATTCATGTGTATATATAACTTAAAATACCAAACTCTTAGTACTGTTTTGTTATGTATATACATAATAAAATGCCATTACAAAAATTATGCATAAAGAACAAAGCAACAGTCGGTGTTATGCATATAAGAGATTTTTCAAATTAATAAGGGTTTAATACCAAACATAAAAAAATTTAAACACCGCACCAAGACAAAAAGCCACTGCCAAAATTATTTCCATTGAATTATTCTCATCAAACCTCTATATATATATATATATATA
>Ga0214542_1000437_pt1 | contig 74528 bp, 37 predicted proteins | sample CNSS1metaG_FD_160096 | JGI IMG/M metagenome (GOLD analysis project Ga0214542, IMG submission 160096) | Root nodule microbial communities from cowpea collected in UCLA plant growth center, Los Angeles, California, USA - CNSS1 | ecosystem: Host-associated > Plants > Roots > Nodule | place: USA...
TGTTGAGAATAAAGAAGATAGGGATTGAGATTAATCTCCCTTGTGTATAAACCACACATAGGGTAATCTATTTATAATAGAGAGAGGTACAAGTAAAAAGAGTAACTGAAAATAAAAAGATTAAATAAAAGATATTGTTTGATATTGTGGTTATCAATATCTAACAATATCTTAATAATATCAAACTATATCTAACATTTTTAAATGATTCAACTTAACCCTTTTGTAAATTGGATTCAATTCAATTTGAATGAAGAAAAATTTAAACCCAATCAAATCTAATTAAATCTGGTTAACTTCATTAAAAAGGTTACATGAAACTCGACCCAACCCAAATTAGTTATACCAGTAAAAAACAACATGAAAACTAAAAATAACTAGGTGAAAGTTGATAGATAATTTACTAAATTAAATCTACTTATATATTTTTAGACAATGTAATATAATTGAATTTGATTTTGGTCCCTACGATTAATTTCTTCATTTTTATGGGTGCTCTATAATTCAAAATTATCACTTTTTTTTATGTATAATATTATATGAACTAGGTTGTGTGATAAAGCTATCCAAATCCTCTTTTCTGGAGTAATTGCATTGTTTTGATGATTTACTTTAAATAATTATGAGAGATTTATTTTATTGGAAGTCTTACGTTGAGTAGAAATAAGATAATTTTATAATATATAAATGGATGTAAATCTCAACTTACAAAATTGGTTTTGTGAGATTGAGTTAAACTTAAAGTTCATATTCTAATACACTTTTGTAATACTACTCCAACTTATGAGGATTTACTTCACTAATTTAAAACATTACATACTCTGATTTTTAATTGAGAATTTTCTTGTAGTGATATATATTTTCTCTCGACAAATTAAATTAAATGAGAGAAAAAAACTACAAAAATCTTAAAGTAATACCTTTAAACCTAGTAAAGATTTTTTTTTTTTGGGTTACCAGGTAATCTCTTTATTTGTGATTCTATGAAATAGACATATTATGACCTGAATAATAGCTCTTAAATAATAGAAGATTATTTGTGACATGTACGAGAAACATATAATATTTGACATGATAACTTTGACGTAATAATAGAGACACCATGCAATGGCATATGTCTGCATGCTATAGAAGATGATAGCAGTAGAATCAAAGGACGAATCCATTCATGAGAACCTGATATTTACTTAAGACATTTAACTTAAGTTATGCTGGAATTTGTTTTTTGGGATTTAAATTTACCAACACAATTTCAGTCATATTTAATAGTAAGTTAAAATAAAATTTTAATCTTTACAAAAAAAATGCATCGTTTTGATTCTCTTAAATTGTGAATACAGAGATAAATAAATAAAAAACATTAAAAGGACACAGACAAAAATAAAAATATAAGCTCAACTTTAATACAATGCGAATTTTCTCTTAAAAAGAATGTCAAACGAACTCTTTATCATATAACTCTTTTCTTGTCATTGTTTTACTATGTGGAAATAAAAAATATAATAAAAAATAGAATATATTAAAAAGAAGGTTGAAAAATTATTAAGAAAGAAAACTTGATTTAATGCTGAACTTGATTCACACGTAATGTGTTCGTAACCACGGTAGCCTTTGTATACAACGGATCTTAGAATCACGAAGAATTCCACCAATAGTTATAAATATTATAGTACAAAAAATAATACTTACACATTTCTTTTTCTTTCTATATACATTTAAATATGTGTATGTTTCAATTTCATTACAGAAAATAAAGTTAGCTGTTTAAAATTTTTATTATTGTTTTTAACTTTTACTCTTATTAATTTAATATATGATTTTAAAAATTAGAAATGTTAATTAATACGATTAAATATTACAAGAAAACATTAAATAGTAACCTGATGATGCTAGTTAGTTTATATATTGACTAAAATATCATTTTTTAAACTAAAAGTAATGGTATCTAAAATAAACTTTTTATTTTAAACAGAAATTTATAATTAATTTATGAATTAAAATTTAAATCGGTCTCTATTACTAATTATTATAAAATTTAATGACATCTAAAATAATTAAAATTTAAACACTACTACAAAAACTCATATTTCCTGCCAATTTTGTTTTGAATTTTTTTTTGTATGAAACACTTGTAAATTTTGTTATGAAAAAAAAATTGTAGGAAATTGCTGCCAATTTTTTTACAAAATATTTTGTATAAAACACTTTTCGCAACAAATTTTGTAGAAAATACTTGCGAATTTTATAATTTTGTAGAAAATAATTATCCACGAAGGAATTACCTGCCAATTAAAATTCTTAGAAAAAATAGCAGGAAAAAGTCTTTTCTTACAAATTTTTTTAACAAATTTGTAAAAAAAATCTCATGTAATATGAGAATTTTTAGTAGTGAAATCGGTCTTTACTACTACTAATTGTTATTTATGTATCTATTATTATTATTGATTCTAAATTAATTTATTATTTTAAATTAGAAACTAATTTAAATATTAATTTCTTTTGATAGTTAAAATATTTATAATTAAGATTAGATATTAATTTAGATTTTAACTCATAAATTAATTATAATTTTTTATTTATAATTAAAACTATTCTAGATATGAATAATTTTTATTTTATAAAATAGTATATAATAAGGGAAGTAATTATTTTGTGTCTTTGTTATTTAATAATTGTTTTAATAAAATTAATGTAAAGTATTTTAAATTAAAGTAGTCAAACTATTTTTAAATGTTGAATTCTGTTAAGTAATGCACTTATTACTTTTATGTAAGTTATATATATTATTAAAATTATATCTAGAGAAACTTAAAACATATTTAAATTATTTTTCAACGTGTTTTTATTAGTTAAAAATTATAAAAATGTAGGTAAAATTGGTAAATAAAAATAATAATTAATTTTAACTAAAAATAAAAAACGTTAAAAAATGTGTTACTTTCATTTCACTTTTCTTTCGGTCATGTGATGCAGCACTGAAAATGAACTTTTATCCCTTGTTTTTTTTGTTTATAGGAAGTAGAGTGTGTTGTAATCTTAATTAATTTGCAATGTGCCAACATTCGATTTCAACTTTCAAGACTCTCTCTCTCTCTCTCTGTCTCTTTGAGCTCAGAAAAGTTACTGTATACTGGAAAATGGGTTCCTCATTGGCCTAATTTGGGCCCCATTTCAGTTTAAAGCTTCAATTTTTATTTCTAATACAAGATTTTTTGCCCTCTTATTTTGTACAAGAATGAAAAGCGCTTCTTCTTAGCAACCTCACTCTTGCAGCTAAGTCACACATGGCTCCAAACTCTTTCTAGTTTCAGGTTGCATTGTCAAGTCCATATCTTGCGACCTTGTGAGTTTTTGTGTCTGGGAATGGCTAAGCTTTGTGATGAGAATGGTAGTTGGTGGCTTCTTGAATTTCTGAGCTTTTGACTCTTCCTTCAGGTACCAAACTCTTTTCCTTTTTCTACCCCACTTGGATCTTTTGGGATTTTCTCCTCACCTCTTCAAATTTGTCTCCACCCTTTACCTAATATTCTTAGAAATTTTGTGTCTTGCGTTCTTTATCATTTCACCTCTGAACGGCACTTTGAGCTTCGAAAACAGAAAGCCTCAATCTTTATCTTATCTCAGCTTCCGTCTTCCCATTTGTTTATGATAATTGCTGAGGTGGAGTTCAATGTCTTTCACGTGTAACTGAGAGTTGGGGTTTAGGATTGATTGTTGTATCTCTTAATTTGCCCCTCTGAGCATATCTAGATATGCTTGGACAAGGGAATTGCCTCCTTAGATCACCATTCTTGCTATGTATAGTCATTGGATTCTTGATGCATTATTCTGTGGTGGGAACTGAGATTCCCTTGGGTTCTAAACTTTCTGTGTTTGACAATGATTATTGGGTTTCCTCCAATGGTGATTTTGCGATTGGATTCTTCAACATTTCAGATCAACCTAACCAGTTTAGTGTTGGTATTAGATTCAATTCCAAGTCTATACCATATAGTCGACAAACTGTGGTTTGGGTTGCTGGGGGTGATGTCACAGTGGGTAACAAGTCCTACTTTGAACTCACTCAAGAAGGGGAACTGGTCCTGTTTGATTCCTTGTATGGAACTTCTGTTTGGACCACCAAAACGGGTAACCGATCCGTTGCATCAGCTTCACTCCTTGACAATGGAAATCTTGTTGTAATGGACAAAGAGCAACACATCATTTGGCAAAGTTTTGAGACTCCATCTGATACTCTTCTCCCAGGACAAAGTTTATTCGCTGATAAAAGGCTTCGTGCAGCATCTGCAATCAAGAATAGCAAGTCCAGTTACTATAGTCTTCACATGAATGCATCTGGGCGTTTGGAGCTGCATTGGGAAAGTGATGTTATCTACTGGACAAGTGAAAACCCTTCTTCTGCTTCGAATCTCAGTGCTTTCCTTACAACCAGTGGAGCTCTAGAACTTCGAGACCGAAGCTTGAAACCTGTTTGGTCTGCATTTGGAGAGGATCACAGTGATTCTGTGAATTACAGATATCTTCGGCTGGATGTGGATGGAAATCTTCGCTTATATTCGTGGGTTGAAAGTTTGGGATTGTGGAGATCGGTGTGGCAAGCTGTTGAGAATCAGTGCAAGGTCTTTGCAACTTGTGGTGAACTTGGTGTCTGTATGTTCAATGCCTCAGGTGCTGCTGAATGCAAATGCCCGGTTAAGGTAAATGGGGGTAGCAAATGTTTGGTTCCATTTGAACGAGATTGTTCATCTGGAACCAATATGATAGAATACAAGAACACATATTTATATGCATTCTACCCTCCTCATAATTCTGTTATCACAAGTAATTTGGAGCATTGTCGACAGCTGTGTCTGAATGATTCACAGTGTACAGCTGCAACTTTTTCCAATGACAGAACTCCGCTATGCTCAATAAAGAAAACTGGGTATGTCACTGGTTATTCAGATCCATCTGTGAGCTCAATATCATTTATCAAGAGATGTTCAGCTCCATTTGCTGTAAATCCAAGTCTCACAAAATCTCCTCCTTCGGAACCACCTCCTCCTCTCTGTGTTCCTTGCCTAATGGGGGCTGCCACAGGCACATTTTTCATCATTGTTATTCTCCAGTTGGGAGTTTTCTTCTTCATCTACAGAAGAAAAAACTCTACAAGGCAAAAGGCCACTTTACATTTAACAACCACAAACTCAAAGGGTTTAATTGTGTTGTCCTTCTCAGAAATCAAGAGCCTCACAGGGGATTTCAAGAATCAAATTGGCACAAAGGTGTACAAGGGTTTGCTACCAAACAACCACCCGATTGCACTGAAAGACCTGAACGCAACCTTGGAAGAAAGAAAGTTCCGAAGTGCTGTAATGAAGATGGGTAGCATCCACCACAAGAACCTTGTGAAGCTGGAGGGTTATTGTTGTGAGTTTGATTACAGGTTTTTGGTGTATGAATATTGCAAAAAGGGTTCACTGGACAGGTACATAGACGATCCTGCACTATGCAAGATGCTAACATGGAGAAAGAGAGTTGAGATATGCTCAAGTGTGGCAAAAGCCATATGTTATTTGCACTCGGGGTGCAGGGAGTTCATCAGCCATGGAAATTTGAAATGTGAAAACGTTATGTTGGATGAAAACTTGGTGGCCAAGGTGAGTGAATTTGGATTTGCTATTGCAGATGGGAAGGCAACATATTGTGGCTTTTCAGCTGAGAAGGATGTAGAGGATTTTGGCAAGGTAGTTTTAACATTGTTAACCGGGTGTCGTGATCATGAACATGTTGAACTTTGTGGGTGGGCTTATAAAGAATGGATGGAAGAGAGGGTGGTGAATGTGGTTGATAGAAGAATGGAAGGAGGTTACAATTCAGAGGAACTGGAGCGTGTGTTGAGAATTGCATTTTGGTGCCTTCAAATGGATGAACGTAGAAGACCTTCCATGGGGGAGGTAGTAAGAGTTCTTGATGGAACATTGAGTGTTGATCCTCCACCACCTCCTTTTGCCTTTCAGAGGCCTTTGCAGGTAGATGATTCAGAAGAAAATGTTTCAGAGTTTGAAGTGTAGATGCTAGCTCCAATTTTAGGAACTTTTGGTTTTTTGTTTTTTATTTATTTTACTTGTTAGCTTTGCTTTTATATTTGATGTGTATAGTAGAACTGGACTAACTTCTAGATGAGACAAGAAACCATGTTCATTGTTTTTTGTCCCTTTACCATTTAATGGTAGTTGAACTGTGAAGACAATGTTCAATTCAGATAGATATGCAGCATCTGGCTTATGTTGTTTCCCTGCTTGGAGACACACTACTTGAGAATGAACAATTTTGGTATGTGTGAATATTGCTGTTTGCTGTAACTTAAGAGGACAAAGTAGGCTAATTAGAAGTTCAGTTTTACATGGTCTGGTTTTTTTCAATAGTTATACACTTGCACTGACATGTTCTATGCATTTGGAATTGTAAAATGAGAGTAGGTGTATAATGAAAGTATATAAATGTAGAAGGTTTAGAATTATTGAATAAATATTCGAAAAAATAAACTTACATAATGTTTTTGTTTTATGATTAAGTATGTTTTTAGTTTGAGTTGAAATTAAAATTCGTTCAGATGCTAAACTTTGATACAATCCGTTTTCTAAACTTTAAAAATAAATATATTTTTTAAGTTGAGTTAAAAAAATTATATTTATTCATTCTTAAAATTTAAAAATTAAAATATACAAAAATTTGAAATAATATATAGATTAAAAATATATTTAATCATTTTATTTATAAATATTTATAAATAATTTATGAATCTAAAATCAAAGACATTTTACATTTATATGTGAGTTATTTAATATTGCTATTCTATTATCAATATTATGTTGGGCCAGAAAAGCATTGGTCGAGATGATACACTTCATTAAAATTGATCAATTAGGTTATGCGAGAAAGATTAATTATTCACAATATTAATGAATATTTCACAAATTTAATAAACAAACTGGCTAGAATACACTTAAATACTATATTAAAAAAATGTAAAATTAAATTATTTTTATAAAACTGGTTTATAAAAATCAGATACTATATTAAGAAATTTAAGTTTAACTTATTTTTAAAAGATTAGTTTATAAAGTAAGAATTTTAATGAACGTTGAACTTTTTATGGCATTATGGACAAAAATGGGGTAGGACCAGCCCTCTCTCACGGCGTTTAAAAGTCCGAAAAAACAAGATAAGGCTTTCACTGAAAAAGCCGTGTCGGTGAAAGACTTCAAAGTTGAACTCAAAATATTGAGCTTTCTTTGCTTTATTAAAATTATTATTAATATTATTTTTTACTTGTTTTAAATTGTGAATGGCTGAGGAAAAAAGTTAATTTTAGTTTGAGTTGGATTAATTAATGTGGAAGCTTTCAAACAAAAAAGATGTTTTAGTTTTTTACGCAATTAAAATTATTTTTCAAAATCCTTTATTGTTTAGAGAACCCTATAAGGAAAAATGATTTAAAAGCAATGAATGGTGTTCACATTGGTACTTAGCCCAATAAAACTTATCAACAAAAGAGATACTCTGCTATTGTCGGCTTTAAAAGACATAAGAGCCCTATGCTTTATGATTTTATATTTTTGAAATGTAATTATGAAAAATGTAATGATTGTGAAACTATTCTTAGGTAGGTCTAAAACTAAATTTCGTTAGCTTTGTTAAATCTTTTAGGAATATTTTTTAAGTTTTAAATTAATTAAAATAAAATGAAAGTGTTCTGATTCCGATCCAAGTTCGTTAAGTTAGTTCAGCAGTCATTCTTAAGGATGACTAGAGCTGTCAAAATAGGTTGGAACCCGCGAGCCAATCCGGCTCACCACGGGTTCAGGTCGGGTTGGGTTAAATTTTTTTTACAAATTTTAATACGGGTTGATTTTTGATCCGACTCATTTAGAATCCGGCCATCCTGGTTGAACCCGTGGTGAGCCTTTGGCTCACCAACCCGCAGATAAAAGGGTCACACAAGTGTTTTTATTTATTTTTATTAAATTGGGCTTTACATTTTGGTCATGTTAGGTTATTTTTTTATCCAACACATAAATAATTTGTATTTTTTTTTATTTTGGTTTGTATTTGGATTTATTAAAGTGTATTTAGATTTTAATTACAATTACAATTTAGTTTTGACTGAAAAAAACATAAAAAAATAATTTTCTTTAATTAAGTGAACCCGTGAGCCAATCCGTTTAACCAGCCAACCCGTGGTGAGTCGGGCCAGGTTTAAATTTTTTTGGCTCGCTAAAGAGTGAGCCAAGTTGGGTTGACTCACTAAATCATCAACTCGTGGTGGGTCGAGCCGGGTCAGACCGGATTACCCGTTTTGACAGCTCTGAGAATGACTATCGCGTTTCGAGGTATTGTCTGCTTTGGAGCAATACGGAGCTCTGTCACGATTTTGTCCTTGAAATGCGCCTAAAAAGGTGGAGGTGGAGGAAGATATACGTATTTAAACTTTGTTTGACATCGACTCCTAAACGATATGAAATTTATTGGGTGTATCGGAACAGAAAAATATAGAGTTTACAAGATAACTTACCTCATTTTCATTTGAATATAACTTATCTACTCTCTTCACATCAGAATAAAAGATTTATAAATAAGAAAATCACTAATTAATTTTAATTAGTCTTAATTAAGGATTATATTTAGGTTTGCAAAAAGTGACAGTTATAGTAAAGATTGATGATTTTTAAAGTACTAACTTAAACTAAGTTTGATGGTCAACATATTGGTATGATGATTACTTACCATCATTGTGACATTGTTACTGATCTCCGAAAGACAAAAGCTAAATTTAACTTTGCATATATGTCTTAACCTAATTTCACTTTAAAAGCGAAATGTCCTTATCAATTTGCATATATTTATGCATTATGATCACAATTATACAAAATGATCTCATGGTAAAAGTTAATTTACACTTCAAAGAAATCCTTAGTGGAATCCTAGGTGCATTGATATTATCACTAATGATTAACGTTAAGTTTGTCTACTTAGCGTTCAATTGGACGAGAGAATTTATTTTACATGTTAAAATTAAACAAACTAATTGTATACAATTATTTCCATTGTCAATATAATTATTGGTGGAATGATATTAAAAATCTTAATAAAAAATTAATTTCAAAATATGTTACAACAATAAGTCTCACGATAAAGTTCACTATAATCACAGATATAATCATTACCATCTTCATAATATTAAAATTTTTTATTAACAATCAATTTTAGTAATAAAAAAAATTGTTAGAATCTCACATTAAAATTTACTATAATCAATCATAAATCTAATCGTTACCATCTTTATAATATTAAAATATTTTATTAATAACTAATTTTTGTGATTAAAAGTTGTTATTTACCAATTTAAATATCAATTTACAAAATAAACAAGTTATCGATTATTAAAATTGTTATTATTATGAATAAAAAATTATAATTCGTCTCTAGTTTAATTTCAAAAATTTAGGTACCAAAGAAAATTGGTCTCTAGCTACCAAGATTTTTGCTATAAAATGATATTACTTTCTAGATTAATCTCTAATTAATTAGTGACTAATTTAGCGATCAATTATAATCTTTATTTATAATAATTACTATTTTAACAACTAATAATTTTTTATTTTGTAAATTGATATCTAAATTAGACACTATAGTAACTAACAAATTTTGATCATTAGAATTGATTGTCAATGAACCATTTTCCATATATAGTTAATTTTAAATAATATTAATTATGTATAAAATAAATATAATTTTAAATGCAGGTTGGCCCGTCCCACACTTGGTCCACAAAATGCGGGTCATACTGACCTGCCCCGTGTTGAAAATACAGGCTCAAAAAGTCTGGCCTGCAGGATTGTGGCTTGACACTTTCTTTTTAAAAATTTCTTATGATAAAGCTTTTAAATGTTCAACAAATTGGAAAACTTTAACAAGTTCATAAAATTAAGTAAAACACTTTAAGGAGTTGAATGATAAATTGATAATTCAACATTTTCATCATATTCATAGTCGTGAATTCTTCAAGTTTTACACATTCAAACATATATAATACTTGTTTTTTCCACTCATACAAAAATTTATAATATTTATACAGAAGTCCAAACAAAAAGTAACCAATATACATAAGTGCAAGTTTTTTTTATATGGGTCTCAGACTGTGCATTATGTGGGTCAGATTTTATCAGGACAATGTATTCAATATCTTAGTTTGTTCCGCTTTTGTTCAACAGGCCTACGAGTTAGCCCACCGGACCAAACTCATATTGCCACCCATATTTTAAGGATATGTCGATTTTAAGTTAAAAATATATAAATTAATTTTCAATTTTTATCAATCTGTTATCCATATGCATAATTTACTTGAAACTCCACTTATGTTAAAACTTATTGTGAATTGTTTTTTCTTGCCAAGTAAGTTGATTTTAATTCATCTTAATTTCTTAATTGAAATCCAGACACACATTTAACTACTTACAAAACATTTGTTTAAGTATATTTGTAAACATTGTTAATCATACTTGCAAAGAAGAAGCTAGTAGAATATCCAATCACTTTTTTTTCTCTTTATTTTCATGTTTAGCTTTTCTCTATATGAGTGCAAAATTATGCTTCTAAATGGAATACAACTCACTGTTTAGATACAAGGGATCCCTTTAATATTATTTTAATAGTGATGATTAGATATGTTCTTCACAATATTTATTTATTGAAATATATTTGGCAGCGGAATTTTGGAAAGCTAGTGATTCGTTTAACACTTTAGACGAATCCTAGGGATGATTATAACTAATTATATATTTGATCGATTTTGAGAAATCATTTTTTCAATAAAAATTGTACAATTTTATTTTCCATACTCGTGTGAGAGAAGAAAAGTGAAAAATATATGATATAAAATGAGTGTTATAAAACTATTGTGTAAACAATATAATAATAGTTTCTAGGTTAAATATGTTTTTGATTTAAAACGTCAAATAAATTTAATAAAAGTTTGTTTAAAGGATTAAATTTACAAATTTTTAAACATGAAAGACTAAATTAGTTCAAAATTTTCAATAGGGACCAATTTCAATTTTCACTAAAAAATTAAAGGATCAAAAACATATTTCAATATATTTTTTATTAGGGTTACTCGTTTAATATTTTATTTTGTATTTATAATATATTCAGTTTTTGTTTTAGGACGTTAGTCTCTTTTGAATTTTAATTGCGATTAACGATTATTTAGGATGTCAACAAGGTGGATAGGGTATAGGTAGTAGTTTTTTTCATATCCTATTTACTAGATAAATTTGTACATATGTCTATTATGTGAGTACCTGCATATTTTCTAATATCTACAGTACTAGCTGGTATTTACAAAAAAAATAAATAAAAATATTTAACAACATATTTTAACCATAAATTCAAATAATATATTATAATATTTATAAATTTCAAACAAAGTCGAAATAACTCATTTAAATACTATTAAATGACAATTTACAAAGAAATCAAGATTTTTTAAAATCAATTCATAAAAAATAACTCATTCAAGATTAATGTGTTAATATTTTAACCATATTTTTTAATTTAAATTAGAGTACTATGATATCCATTAACATGCGAGATAAAAAAGTTATTCGTACCTGTTATACGTAAATATTTACTTATAACATCTATATTTTACCTATTGTAAATTTTATCCACATATATCAACGGATATGAATTTTGAATTTGGTTGACATTCCGATACGTATCCAAGAATTAAAGGGTTAAAACTAAAATTTAAAAGATAAGACGTCTTAACAAACAAAACAAATGTAGCACTTTTACACCAGAAATACAATATAAATTGTATAAAATGTGATTATATTTCCTTTTTAATAAATTTTGATGTGATATGGATGAATTTTGGAGAATGAATTTTAGAGTATTAGTTAAGATAACATGATGTTAAATAATGTCCACACTTTATTTTTAAAATAAATATTTATTTTTATGTTTTAATAAGAGAATTTTTAATTTTTTCTCACTTTTAAATAAATATTCATACTTCTTATATTTTTAATAAATGATCCCTTTTTCCTTATATTTTTAATAAAGTGATATTGACTTGTCTTATTTGATTTAAAAATATTAACTAAAATTTAAATAAATGATTACGAAAGTTTTCTAAAATATAAAATTAATATTTTTTATAAATAAAAATTAAAGTCTTTACTCGTAAAAAAAAAGAGGAAAGTAAATGTCATTTTATTAACCATGCAAAGGTTAAAAATTAAGAGAGATGAAGGACATTATTAAAAATAATCTCTTTGTATATCATAAAATATGTCTAATATGATATGATAACTTATGATGAGATTTTATTATATCTATAATATATTATAATATAGGGTTAAATATGTTTTTGTTCCTTTAATTTTCAGTGAATTTTTGAATTAGTCCATTTCGAAACTTTGGACAAATTTAGTCATTCATCTTTCAAAATATGTAAATTTAGTCATTTTAATCAAATTTTGTTAAGTTTATTTGACATTTTTAGTACATTTTATAATAGTATTTAACTAAATTGGTCTAAAGTTTCGAAATGAACTAATTCAAAAATTTACTTAAAATTAAAGAACAAAAACATATTTAACCCTATAATAATAATCGGTTATCTAAATAATATTTGACTATCTAGAAATACAATATTCCATAACAGAAAACAATGATCTAATCATCTAATCACTTTCATATAACGTAGAATCTGACCAACTTTTTGATACAAAGTAGTTTCTCTTGATGCTAATTTAATGGCAATGATTAGAGATTTTAAAACCACGCGTTTCATTTCATGTGTGATTTCACAGTTCTATTTTATCAAACAAATGCACGATGCAGAAGACATTCTCTACAAATCGTGCATTATGTGTATACTTTTGTAAAAATCTTAAATACATTTTTAATGGCTTTTGTAAATACGTGTAGCTATATACAAATATTATGCATCCAATTTGAGTTAGGTTTTTTGCTTTTGTTGTTTTTCCTTAGTTTTTGACCCACACATAACTTGTTTGAGGTGCTTGTCCTTTTTTGTTTAGGACCATGCTAATTGTTTGAGCTTGGAATTCATATTAATTATAATTTTTCATCACCAAGAAATCTCAACCAACCCACCATAAGCAAAAGTAATAACATATTATTGTATATTCATTAGGTAAGTTTACTTTCCTTAATTTTCATAATTATTAATTAGAAAATTAGTCTTCGCAGATTTCGGTTTTGGAAGAAGATCATAACTTTATATAGAGACAATTACTGGTTGCCAACAAGCCACAACTTAGCCAAATTTTAATCCATTTTGTCCTTAATTTGTGAGAAAACCATGGACTAAGCAAATTCTTAATTAATCATGATCTTTAGGTAACAATATAATAATCCTATTCTCGCTTATCCTCATTTTTATGCTTATTTTATGCCCTCTTTGTGGCTCTTACTTTTCTTTTATATCACTCATTACGTCATTTCCCTTCCTTTTTATGTATTATATCTCATATCCAATAAAATAGTTACTCAGTAGGATTTAAGAGGGCTAGTTTTGTTTAAAAAATAAACTTTTTTTTCTTAAATTGTTCTTCATTAAAACTTGTAATAAAAGAAAATGAGAGATAAAAAATGAAATTCTAGTTAAATGAAAAGTATTTTAGATATGGACTCGATTGAATAAATTTTCTCTAAACACTTTTTATAGAAAAAAAAAATATACAGAAACTCTCCCATATAACTTTTGTATTTTTTTATGTTTAAATAAAATAATTTAAACTAATCCAAATGTTCATTTCGATTATTTTCATCTTTTTTTATAGAGAAAATTTAAGTAAACAGGACTCAGTCTCAATGAAATGAGTTGTATGTTTATCTCAGAAACCAACATACAAAAAAATTTCTCTTTCCGTATATTTAAGATCCAAAAGAGTATTTTTTTTTTCAGCAATTATGTTATTGATGACCGAATGTTTAACAATTTTACTGCAAAATTTTCATAAAAAAAACATAATTGATTATCTTTAAATGATTTTATTTCTCTTTCATTCATAAAATTCGTAAGAGTTAATTATTTAAGAGTAAAAGTGGTTTAAAAGAGTTGAATAATGAATATTTTAATATTTACATAAAAGTTTATAAACTGAAAATTTTATTTAAAAAAATCATCTATTTTCTAAAATATTTTTCTCTGCATTTTATTTAAAAAATTTTAAAGGTCGTAGATCGAAGGTCACCTTATAGATTCTTATAAAGAATAGATCAAATATGTCCTATCAGAGTTTGTTTTTGTCCCTTTCTTTTTAGTTGGTTTTGGAAAAATTTGAATGTTTAAAACTAGCAATACAATTTTTTTTTTTTTTAAGAACAAAAGTTGTATGTAATGCATAAAGTTCGTATATAATTAGATGAATTGTTTTATGTTTAGATGGATAACAAACTTTTATATACAAATTCAACACTTTTTTTTTAGTAAAAACATGTTTTTACAAAGAATTATTATTGTTTCGACGGTACATTATCTAGATCCGAAGATGACTTGATTACATTATCTTATTTTTACGTAGGATTTATGTTTTGTTTGAATAAAACTTAAGCGTTTAAAATTGAATAAGAATGTTATTTGAGCTTTTGGTTAATACAAAATTATTTTACAGTAATATGAATGTAATTCTATTGTCAATATGCTGATATGCTGAATAGGTTTTCACATGTTAAATTACGAAGATTCTTAAAGTGAGTTTTGAATATGATTTTTTATGAGAATAATTAATTTATTATAGTTATTTTATGAGTTGATTTATAAGCTTAAGGAAAAGTTATATTTGAGTAAATTATAGTCGTGTCGTGTTGATAATTCTGAATTTGTCTAAAAGTTTCACATTGTTATATTTATTTTAGGTAAAGTTTTGAAAATAACTTTGATGTTCCTGTATGAAATTGATTATTTGGTATTTTTTTTTAAAAGTTACACATTCTCGCTCAAGTAAAAATAAAGTAGAAAATCAACATTTATTCTCAACTTCATTTTCACCCAAAAAAAATAGAGTAGAAAATCAATATTGTTCTTGGTCTTATTTTTGCTTAAGCGAATAATTTTCAATCAAGAAAAAATAGAGTACAAATTTAATGATGTTCTCGGTTATATTTTTACTCGAACTAATTTCCTTTTACTGTAAGTGAAGTAATTTATTTTTAAGGTAAAAGAATTGTTTTTCGAATCTTTTAATAATTTAACGTGAATGTTAAAACTTTTTAGGCATGATAAATTTGAAAATTATTAAATTTTTATGGTTTATTGAGTTATCAAAATTTTAAAATTTAAAATTTTTCAATTGAATGTTACATGTACATGTTATTGTTAATTATGTGACATGATAATTATCTTTTATTATCAAACTGATTAAATGTCACCTCATATATATTTTGTTATAAGAAACTATGATGACGAGATCTTCTTAAAAAATTTATTGTATTGTATTTATTAAAAATTATTTTTTAAATTTAATTACAATTATTGAATTATAAAATACAAAATAAAAATATAAAAATATAAAATTATGAAATGTTAAATTTTGTTTGCATTGCATGTAATCCTTTTGTTTTCTACATGAAATTAAATCTAGTTGTGGTTCTAAAATCATGCCTTGATCATTGATAAGGCCTTTTTTGTTGTGTAGCTAGAGTAATCGTAACCGGTAGAGTTATGCAGAGGAATAACATTTTAGGCGTATCTTTAAGGTAGGGAAACTAATCTTTTTGAAAAGTTTAATGTTTTATAGTTAAATTCAAGAATTTTAGTACAAATGATGTGATTGCTTGCTGGCGTAAGGTTGAGAATATTTGTGAGAAGAATGAGTTTGATGAAGTGTTAATAGTATGGTATTTTATGAATAGTGAAGATTATGAAAATTTGAGTAAACGTGGTTGATTTGTACTCTGAAAGTATAAATATATGATGGTGGAAAACTATTGAAACACAAAAATTAGTTGTGAAATAAATAAAGGAGTTAAAGAAGAATTGACCTAAAGAAAAATGAAGAATGAGTATGAGTTTGATGATGTTATAGTGAAGTTATTGCTGATATTTGAAAGGTGGAATGTATTTGATGTGGTATAATGATTCTTATAGAATTGGTGAATTAATTAGAGATATGTTTAAAATGGTCATGGTGTGTATAGAGTATAGATGGGAGATGCATTGAATAATGTAGTATATATTGAATGTGACACCATGTTTATATTTTGTAAGAAAGTAATAGGTTTATGTGATTGTTATAATACGGTGAAATTCTTTATTTTTTATTTGAAATGATTTATATGGTACTAAATAGTTTCTTTGTATGCCACCAATTATGTTTATGATTATCTTAAGTTATGCTTGATATTGTATGAGTAATTGTGAAGATTTAGTGTGTTTAGGTTGTCAAATTAGTTATTTCCAAGGAAAAAATGTTAATCTAGGGTGAATCCAAGTGTATTGAAGAGGATTTGCTAGGTGGGACTATCCTGACTGCACTATTGTCTAACTCAAATAGAGGAAGACAAGTAGGTGGTGAGAGTCGAAGAAGACTTCACTTGGTAGATAATATGATTTGAAAGAGGATCATACTTATGAAGCTAATGAAGTTAACATTGTCAGTATTGGATAAATTGTATGAGTTACCCGTGATAAAAAGTTGTAAAGAATGAAGAGAGGAGAGGTAGTATGATGCAAAGTCTCATGAGTCCTTTCAATACATTAGTATTCAGGAAGACTCAGTCTAGATATTACTTCTTAGTTTAATGTTTGAATTATTTTTATTTTATATATCTCAAGGATTTATTTTGACAATTTTTTTATGAAAATTATAGAAATTTTAAATTGAATTTTATTTTTGTGATAATTAACTTACCCTTGAATTTTGTATATCTTTTCTTTTTCAACGATAGTGTTTTAAACAGAGAAGCAACTATAGGAGCCCAAAGAAATAATAGTATTATAGTTGGAATGGTCACTAAAGAAGTAATATAGAATTAAGTTATATATTTTTTTATAATCTTTTGAAAATTTGTATTGAGCTCTTAATTCATAATTTTTAGTTCGGAGTTATTGATCACATGTTTAGAACGTAACGTTTTGTTTTGTAGTCTAAGAATTGTAAACTAAATTTAGTTATAATTACTCTTATTACTAGAGTATTAAAATATGATATACAATTAGTGTTAAAATATGATATACAATTACGAAGTGAATATTTAGAAAAATAGACTATTACACTTATTGTTTATGCTATTTTTGAATTATGTTACATGATTTATGTTTTATGATGGTGTTGCAAAATTCGAACTTAAAACTTTGTTTTTGAGATCATCAAATTCAGTTGAAGTGAGAAAAAGCAGAGAATATATATATTGAAAATAAAAAAGAAGAAAAATAAAAATAAAAGCATAAAGATGATACTTTTTCAGCGGCTGTTCTTCCCACCTTTTGTATTAAAAAAAGAGTAAAAAAGGGGCTAGCTTATGAAACCTGGATCATAAAGTTTATGTTTCAGTTCAAAACATTTCGAAGAACCGCGTAGAGTTACATACTGGGACCGCCTTCATCATCATCATCATCAAATATTGCTCTAAAAGTTTAATCCCATTCACTTTTTTTTTTTCTTTTAGAAAAAACAACTATATTAAACTCAGCTCAATTTGTGGCAAACTTAAGTGGGGTAGATTCTCATCTCATCTCAATATTTTTAAAAATAAATAGTTATTCATATCAATAAATTTCAAAAAATAAAATAAAATAGCAACGAAATTTGAAATAAAAAAAATAAAGATCAATAATGAAAAAATATGGTGTAAATTTGTTGTATGAATAATATAAAAATGATGTTAATCTGAGTGGCAGTAGGTTATTGTTTATTTATTATTTCTCCAGTTATATGAATGATGTCAGCTCCGTAACTTTTCAACCATGAAGAATCTTTGATGTTAATATAAAAATCACAAGATAAATTGAGCTCAGTGCTGACCATACACAATTTCTCTACCATACAACAAAAGGCTCTTTTTCTCTGTGCCCCCGTTTTTCATAAACAATCTCTCAACTTTTCAACTAATCTTTCTGCAGTTTTTTAAGGAGAGAACCCTTTGACATTAAGATTTAGCTCAAGCTACATGGCTCCAGCTTCTTCAACAACACTAATCAAGCGTAAGAAAGTTGAAGAAAGAATGCAGAAGAAAAAATCAACTACTTCTACTTCTTCTTCTTCTTCTTTTTCTTCAGGTACCAAAGAAGTAAAGGGTGAAGATGATGATCAGAATGAGGAAGATATATGTTCTACACCAAAGGGTAAAAGGTTCAGAATACCAGAGGTTTCAACATGTCCACCGGCACCTAAGAAGAGAAGAGTTCTTCCCATCACATGCTCCTCCAAGAAATCGATAGCGTTTTTTTCTTCACCAGATATGGAGATCTTTTTCTTTTCACCAGTTAAAACTGTAACAGCTTCAACTTTTACCCCAAGTGGAGTTTGAACTTCAGTTTCTGATCAAACTCACACTGTTTATGAATACTTTGTAGTATGCAGATATGCAGAATACACCACATATATAAATATATATAGCTTATTTAATTCTTAGTCTTGTTTTTTTCTTTTATTAATAATACTTCTAATGTTTTTGGCTGATGAACAATGTTCGTAATCTTAAAAGGCATTTCAGAATGTAGAAAAGGCAAAAGATAGATGAGAAAGATGTATTTAAACTAATTTGGATCTCGATTTCTAAGTGATATGAAATTATTGAATATGATAGGAACTCGTTTCATAAGCATTTGTATGTCTGGTTTATCTGCAATCTTTGTTGTCATTGGTGTCTGATTTTCCATGTGATGAATATGTATATATACATAATTTGCTTGATGAATATGTTGACATTTTTTCTGATTAAGGTTTAGGTTTATGAGGTATATGTTGTTAATTTTTCATCTGCTATAATGTTACCTGCGTAGAGTCATCTCCACACAACACGTAGAGAAAGGAGAGGGAAGAAAAGTAACTTTTTGAAATGAAGAGTAATAGGCTTTTGAATGTTCCCTCCTCTAATACTTTTCATTTTTTATTCTTAAATTCCTAATTTCGTTTTTATTCTTTTTTTATATATATAAATTACTCTTATTCTTATTGAAAACATATTCATTTCATGTTTTTCAATAATATTTACTTCGTTTTCTACAACAATTAAATGGTGTCTATATCACTATCATTAATATTCATTGTTATACATTTACTACGAGATAAAAATAAGTATAAGCACTTAATTCAATTGAGAGAAGTTAACACATATATAGGATAAAATTTAAATTGTTGATGCTATTTCTTTTAAATTTTATTTTAATTATTGTCTAATTTCACTAAATCGTTGAGATTAAATTTCCACCATATCTCTCTCAAAACATATTGGGAGGGACTATTGCTAATTTGGATCTCACAAAACGTATATGCTTTATTTCTTTTTTCTAAAATTTATAATAAGGCAAAAGAAAAATATCCCAATGAAATAAATGAAATTATTCTGATATCAATTTGTTTATATGTTCCAGACACATTTGAGCAAATGCAAGTGTAACAAAAATTTGGAACTGTCTACTCTTTTATTTCAAACCGATTTTTAATTAAACTATATGGGTAAAACAAACTACATATTAACTTTAATATATTTTTAGTTTCTAAAATTTGAATAAGATTATTTTGTTCTCTCAAATATAAAATTAACTGTTAGTTCTTATAATTTAAAAAATATTTGAAATTAATCCGTTTCTTCTAACTTTTTTGAAACTTCACTTATGACTAACGAAATACAAATTAGTTGCATGATAAATCACTTTGATCAGGAAATATCCTATTACATCTGAGTTTTCTCTTTAAAATTTGGATGACAATTGGCCACACAGAGTAATTTTATAATAAAAAAAACATGGGATTAGAAAATTCCAGAGACAAAAACATTATTTTATATATGAGGGATTAAAATATATTTATAATTAATGCATTCATTTATTGAATGGTAAGACATATATATTTAAAATATTTAATACTCCTGATTCATTTAATAAAACAGCACCCAAATCCATCTTTAGAGATGAATATTCGACCCTTTCATTAAAGAATGCTTTTATCACATAATAGATTACAAATTATGCTATAAAAGTGGCATTTTAAGTTTAATTTAATTTTACAAAACCAATTTATAAGATTAAATTTGTATCTCATATATATATTATAAATTGATTTTATTTTTGGTCCACGTGTAACTTCTTACAACTTTCCTAAAATGTTATCTTTTTAATCATAGTAATTACTTGTATTCACCCCATTTGAAATCAGAGTTAAAAAAAAAAGGTAGTTAATGAGATCGAAGAGTAAGTAAAGAAAGAAAAAGATTGAGTTATATAGCAGAGGAATGCAAAAAGAAAAATGATATGAGTGATAAACTAAGATATTGGGTTATGATTATCATTGCTGTCAATCTTATCTTGTACATTATTCGAAAGGGGACATGAAAAGAAAATAAAAAAAAAAAAGAAAAAAAAAAGTCTCTGCGGCTACAAAAGGAGAATCCAAAGACAATGGATAGCTTGGTGATGGAATATGCAAAACCAAAAAAGTTGGGTATGTGCATGCAATTGTTTAGGGTTAATTATTCAAAGAAAAACAAGACATGAAAGATGAGAGAGAAAAAAGAAGAAGAAAGAGGCACATGGATGAAAAGAATCCGATGAAACAGCTCGTGTGGAAGCTGATAATTTTAATTTAGGTTTCTATGTATGGACACGCATAAATGGGGGAATCTCCAGAAACTCCTCGTGAAAATTTTAATTCTTACGTCGTTTTACTTTATCACCAAGACCAAAATCCTAGTTATAAATTTGGTGTCGGCGCTAGGGACACGAAATTTTGGTGCATTCTCACGTTCTTCTTTCTTTCATGGCCAATGCTTCCTGTGTTTTTTATTAACCACATTCTGATTCAGTAGAATCAAGTGTTTTAACGTAATTTCTTAACTTTTATTTTTTATTTTTTAAATTTAATTAAGAGTTAAATATGTTTTTGACTCCTTAACTTTCGCTGAATTTTGAAATTAGTTTATTTTGAAATTTTGAACTAATTTAATATTTCTTCTCTTAAAATATATGGATTTAATCCTTTTAATCAAATTTTATTAGATTTATTTGATGTTTCGTATGTATTTCAGAATTGTATTTGATTTGTTTTTTATTATTTAACATATTTTTACTCTAATATTAAGTTAAATACTATTATGAAACGCGTTTGAAATGTCAAATAAACTTAATAAAATTTGATTAAAATGATTAAATTTACGTATTTCGAAAGATAAAAGATTAAATTGATCTAAAATTTTAAAATGAACTAATTCCAAAATTCACTAAAAATTAAAAGATCAAAACATGTTTAATCCTTCGATAAATATGTTTTACTGTTTAGGAACTGTTAAAATGATGATTTGCCCAATAATACCGTCTAAAAGGTTACTATCAAAAAAGTGTTATTATATATGTATAATATTTAAATATTTTAGCGATTATTATTATTATTATTTAAAGAAAATTACTTTGTAAATATTTGTAAAAAGATATGTTGTATATAAAGAAAATTACTGTTGAAATGGAGTGTGAATTGGTATTTCAAGAGACTTTTTATTAATTAATGAAATCTCATAAAAATTTCTTGTAAAAGGTGATTGAGATACAAAAATGTAAAGAAATTAAAATAAAGAGAACATAGAAGAAAGACAAAAAAAAATATTGGCTTACTTATCATTATAATTTTAATATGATTTGTTTCGCTATTTTGAAAGTTATATGACAATGAAAGTTATAGTACGTTATAAGACAATGGTTACATTTTCACCAAAAAAGTTGTACCATGACATTTTTTGAATTAAGACAAACAATATAAAGACAATGATTTTAAAACCATTCTTGAATATATCTTACAGCAAAAGTTATGACAAGCTTGATGTTTTCTTTTACATGTTTGTTTATTCCACAAAAATATCTTACATGTTTCAAAATATAACAGGGCTATGACGTACCAATACTTCAATTTAGGTTACGTATTTGTATTCGACACGTACCGTGTCAGATACTTTAGGATATTTTAACAATACTTATCAATGAAGTATCTAATTTATAAAGTAGTAATACACAATAATAAAATCTTTGAATGGTGACCAATCTTAGTGACAAAAAATAATTAGTCACTATATAGTGACCAAATTGACAACTAAAATAGTTCCAAAAAATTATAATCGGTTTCTAAATTGATAATTAAAATAGTTTCAATGATGAATTGATTTTTAAATTGGTCACTAACATTAGCTACAAGGTTTTGACTACCAAAATAATTGGTCTCTAATTAGAAAATTTGGATTCACATATTAATAATCATATATTTATTTTGTTTGTAAGAATTATTGTACATTTTTTATTATTTATATATCACGTATCTATCACATATCGTATCCTATAATGATGAAAATAATGTTTTATATTCCTTTTGTTAATTAAATTTACATAGTAGTATCCCAACCAATTTATTTTATTAGTGTTTAGTGTGGACATAACATTCCTAATAGACAAAATGTAAGATTACAGAAAATGAGATAGGTGTAACTCTAAGTATTTAAATGTATTAATAAACAAATTGGAGATCGAGTTTGGTAATTATGTAATGTAATGAAATATCATTATTATGTGAGTTAAAGTTGAGAGAGGTTAATTATCTTCTACTAATTTATAAATAAATAAATAAATTATTTGTGGTTTATGAACTAATTATGTAGAGTTTGACGGGTCTATATGACATTAGTGTTACATATATAAGGCATTTGACATCACTTTAACCCAAAAATCCTAAAGCAATGTGGTTATGAGTTTTTATTTTTATATAGTATTTAACTTTGTCTAATTCTATCTAATGTGAAACATTTTTGACTCACACTTAATTTATTTCCAACATAGTTATTATATTTTTACATAGATATATAACTATTTAACTCTGAATCACATGACTACCTAAAATCCATATGGACAATTTATCTTATTAACTTTTACAACAAAAAAATTCCGAAAATCTTCCGTAATAGATTAAGTGTATTATTCTTGTTTGAATATGGAAACTCAATAAGTACATTATAATTGATTATTTCCCCTAATAATCAATTATTTCTAAGGCTTGTATCTAAACAAAACTCTAAGAAATTATTATCTTGAGTAATGATCGACTATACATAAATTTGTTCAAATTCGTGATTCGTAAATAATTATTAATTATGACATAAAATGATTGATTATTTGTAAATACACTCTAATGTGCAAACATAATTTAGTAAATCATATTTATCATAATGTATTAGTATGTTATAAAAGATTTTTAAAGCAATTGAAAATAATGTTTAAGTTCAACCAAAGGAAATAAAATTGTTATAACATGCATAATCTCAAGAGAAATTATATTAATGCATGATTTATCCACACTCACATGTGAACAAAAAATAAATATAATTTTTCAAACTTATATCATCAAAAACCAAACTCCATTGGTGGATATAATGTAGATTGTATTAATAAATAAATAAATAAAAGAAACAGGAAAAGTAATGCCCAATGTCATCTAGAGATTTAACATGGCAACAGGTTGGGCCTTATTGGATTGCAATAACAATATAGCCCGTTTCCTTATGGGGTGTGCTGAGTAAAAATTTAAAATACTGTAAAAAGGCTTGGCTTCAATATAGCCTGTTTTGTTTAACAAGAACTATAGCCTAAAATGGGCTTTGTAACAAATAGTTAGGCTCCTACTATTTGGAGTCCCTTTTTCTCCTACATACACTACCATTTTATTTCTTTTATTTTAAATTCTGCTTTTCAAAAACACTTTTATCTCCTCTGCATTCAGACACTTGCATACACGCTCTTTATGTTTTCAACCCTAGGACTATGCTTGTATATAGTATTAGAAAGATTAATTAAAATCTTATTTATATTCAATTAAATTAAAATAGTTTTCATTCTTTTAACTTCGTCCCTCCTCCCTTACTTTTCATGAAACTTTAGATATCTTTTTATTTATTTATTCTTAACATTTAAAAAATATTTATGAGACATTATCGATTTTCTTTTCTTAGAGAATAATACTCTAAACAACTTGAATTATATATTTTAAAATGATTTTTATTTTCTTAATATTTCAAAAATTGTTTTTGGAATGTTGTTTTCATTTTCATATTGACAAATTATTTTACAGAGATTTAAGTAAAAATGTATTCTAAAATTGTTGGATAGCTAGTCACCAATTGGTCACAAAAGTTAATTGTTGGGTGATGGTTTTTGTTAGTGGCTAGTTGCAAATGTTGATAGAGAAAAACTTGTTTGCTGCAAGTTGCATATATTTTTGGTTAACAATTTATTAAAATTTAGAATTAAATGTTACTCTTAAAAAAATACATCAAAGAACATTTAAAAAATAGAAATTAATATTAGAATTGCAAAATATTGATGTAAGAAATATAGCATGACATTTTTGAAAAGTTATAATATTTCTAATTTTGTATGTTAAAAGAAATTGATCAGGCATTGCTATCACTAAATGTGTAGTAAGTTCGTATAAGACATTCTATTTTTATTTTAGTTTAGGACAGGAGTTTCTGAATTCTTCAATTTTTTCTCACTTTTTTGTCTTAATAAATATGGAAAATTTCTCTTGATGTTTTTCTTGTTTATTTCCTATCAATAACCAAGAGATATCTCAATCTTCAATTGATTGATCATCTTATTTTAAATTGCGATAATAGTTGTAAGTGGCATAAAAAAATACAATATTAATGAGACTCCAATCACAAAGGAAATTGATATTATTTTCAATCCAAAATCTTTAACCAATAGAATTTATAGGTCTTTATCTTTATACAGTACTCTACTATTCAATGTGGGACTTGGACTCATATTTGAATTCCCAACACTATAAGTTTTTGAAACTGTTTTTATTCCACAATCACAAATAAAGACACCAAAATTTTAACATGAAAAACCTCTCAAAGTAAGGGTAAAATCACGAGTCGTGCAGATCAAATAAATAGCTTCACTATAATCAACAAGAGTACAAATGAGTCTTAACCAAATGCACAAAATAGTGCTAACACCTAGCCAAACAACCAAGTAAGAAAGCTTGCAAATAAAGAAGAAAAAACCTAAAAAACATAGTTGCAGTGCGAAATCAATTTCTCTCAACTCAAAGTATGTATCGACAATCCGAACTGTCAGAATGAAGAATATTGTGTTTTGAACAAAATCCAACAATGAACAAATCCGCAATGTCAATTTTATAGTGGTGGCTCAGTGAAAAATATGAACATTTTTTTTCCTCTTCTCTTTCAATGTGCTAAGGTTCCAAGCGGATTTTGACTCTACCTTTTCTGTCTCTCTCTTATTTTCTAACCATCTCTTCACTAGGTTAAGTGAGACATAAGCTTCTCAACTTTTGAGTCTTTTCTCCACATAGGAAGGGATATCAATATCCAACACTAACAACTATAATTTTTGGCTTAATGGTAAAAGTTCGATCTAACAATTGATATCAAAGTCAAGATCACAAAACTTAACTTTTCTTTTCTATGTTATATATTATGTCACAAGAAACGTTCTAAATTCAAAAATTAGAACAATTATATGGTAAAACATATACTTTAGTGAATTTTTAAGTTTATTACATCGATCTTATGTAGATGATGAAAATTTGTAAATAGTTGAAAATTGTTGTTAAGTAATGATCATGTTTTATTTTTTTTTTAAAGTAAATTAGTATATTTTGATGTAATTTTTGTTGTACACATTTTGATTGTTAATAGAAACTATTTAACGGATATATGTACATCATGCTATCAAGTTATTGTAAGGAGATGCACATAAATGTCCACAAGTCCAACTTAGAAAAAAAGCCTAACAAAAAAGCGTGGTTGAAGGAGTTGGTATGTTGGTGGAGTCATTTGAACTACAAACTTTAAAGGTTTAGATTTACTTAGGAACAATGTTCTTTTCTGGCTTAGAAGAGCCACTAATATTTGTAGTTGATATGTTGAGGTTTTGCAGCCAAGGTATAAACATAGTCCATAGTGGCTTATCCATTATCAATTGCATGCCCTTAGGCAAACAAGTTGATTTTAGTTAAGAGAACTTCTATATCCATTAGCTAATTTTTTTTTTTTTGTGTACTATACAAAAAAGTTGTTTAAGTGATTAAAATTTATAAATAAAAATAATTAAAAAATACTTTTATATATATATATTAATTATTTTTATGGATAAAAGTGTTTTTATAGTACCCAATAAAATATTTACAAATTATAAGACAGTGCAATTCTATTTTTTTTTATCTCTTTATAATGTAAGGTAATTAATATTTTAACTAGACTAGAAGAAAATTATTTGTTAAGGATATTTTGTAAGTTTTATAAGACTTAATTTAAGGACCTACAATATAGTTTAGGAGTAGTGGTTATTTTAATAATAACACTTGATTATTTTATTTATAAAATATTCAACTATAAATAGATTTGACTTTAAATCAAGTTTCATTCTATAAAAAAATCATCATCTCTCTAGAAATTATTTCTAGAATTACTTCTAACTTTTCTTTAACTTTTTGAGTTCGTCTTTCATTTATTTGATGGTGGACTCTAGACCAAGTGATCTACAATTTTACCTGATCAAAATCTTGAACAAAGTAAATTCATCGTTTATCTTTTTTTTTGGTCTTTTAAGAAATATGTTGCATGTGGGTTGTTTTGGACTTCCATGGCTCAAGATGAATTTTTGTTCAGTTAAGATTATTAGGTGTGATGAATGAGTTAATATGTAATGTGTGATGTTGATTGTTTGGGTGAGGATAATGTAGTGATTTCCAAGGAGGAAGTGTTACATTAATCTTGAGTTAAAGTGTATTGCATGTTGATTTTGTAAAGGGATTATACTAGTATCCTACTGGATTAGAGGAAGAGATCTAGTTGTGAGGATTGTTGAAGGTTCATATTTGAAGCTCCGATAAGAGGTCAAACTCACATATATATAATTTATCATGTCATGCCCTATGAGAGGGATGTTGCTTAAGTGTGATATAACTACAACTCTTAAGAGACATGAATGAGAGATGACAGGTACACAATCTTCAAGTTTGCTTAATACACTTTCGAAAGTATAGTCAAATGTCTAAGTTTTGAGAAATTTGTGGACTGTGATTTCATAAGTATGTCACTAAAAATTTATATGGACATTTGATTTTTATTATATGTGATTGACTAGTTATGATAATGAAAAAATTTATAACTTGTATGATCTCTCATAGTTACATTAACTTACCATTATTTTTTGTTGTATTAACTTACCATTATTTTTTGTTGTGTTGTGATTTGTCCACTTATAATAATGGCATATATGTTGACATAAATGCAGGATGGAAGAGTTGTGAAAGAATAGTATTAGTGTAGTCTTTCTAGAGAGGGTATTTATTGATCAGATGGTATATGACTTTTGTATTATATAGATCTCTTCGTTTAATGAAATATTAATTCTCTTAAGAGTTTAATTTTTTATTTTCTCACTCGAAGATTTGTAAATAACACTTTCAGTTTTGTTTTTTTTTAATTACACTTACACTTAGTTCTTTAAAAAATCTATACAAGCTTTTTAATATATATATATATATATATATATATATATATATATATATATATATATATTTTGTCACCAATTTTTGCAACATTAAACTTACACCTCTTGATAAAAGCAGGTTAATGTAACGGTAGAAAAAACAATTATTATAGATATAATTCGAGAAAAAATCAGGGATGTAATTGTAGTTTACTTTTTTTGCTTTCACTCTCCTGAGTCAGTTAAGATATGTTTACATTTTTTTTTTCTAAATGAACTTCTAAGAAAAATAGAAGAGAAACTCAACTTTTTCAAAATTTATAATGAATTTGAAAATTATACGTAAAAGAAATTTAGAAAGTGCATATTTTGTTGAAGTAGCATGTGAAGTGTAGAACCCACCAAAACACTGGTGACAGATGTGAGTTGTGAAAGGCTGCACTGAATAAAGCACCCCATAGCAGAAGATGGCAGAGATGCAGCAGAGAAGGACAATTCTGACTTTTCACCTTCCAACTTGCTTCTCAGAAGCACTTTTTGGGTCCCCCAAACGCTGTGGGGAGATGGCAAGTTGCACTCTCACACCACCTTTCCCACCGTGAAATCTCTCTCTCACTTTCACCTTTTCCAACACTTTTTTCAAATACTTTTTCTATTTTCAAATTTTGTGGATCACATATCCAAAATTTCACTCTCAATTTTATGGTTTTTGATAAATTTGAACAAAATGCATGTTCCCAGCACATTGTGAGCCACTGATCCTCAATTTTTGACATTAATGTCACGTTTGGTGGGGCTGGCTAAGAAGGAAAACACTGGCCTAGCAAAAATTTATCATATGAATCCAACATAAAATTTAAATGTTATTTTTTGTTCCTTAAAATATAACAACATAGAGGTCCACACTCTGCCAACTCAGAATTAACTAATTTCTGTTGACGGTTAGAGACCAAAAAGAAGCCCAGAGAAAATTGAAAAATAACACCCAGAAAATAGTATGAAAATGGGGTTTTTTTTTTTTGGAGAGAACGTCATTTGTGAAAAAAAAAATCGAAAATATTTTAGACATTTAATAAAACATTTTTTTTAATAAAAAATAAAATGAAAATACCAAAAGATATAAATTACTTAAAAGGAGACGAAATATATTTAGTTTTATCATGCAACATTACAAAAATCAAATTTTCAAAACTTCATTTAAAGTGACATCAAAATTTCGAAACTTTATTTAAAGATGTCACATTTAACATTCTCTCAACTCTATGGGTGGTAAAATCATCACAAAAAAAATCTAATTTCTACAATAACAAAACCTCCTTTTACACATAAAGTCAAAAATTGAATTCTAATAACATTCTTAAAATACTCAATTATTTACTGACTATGTCAGATTTTGTTACTGGGTTACTAAATTTTGTTTCACGTGTATGAAACCTTTTGATTCGTTGATCAGTATCCCAAGATCATGAATTAAGATTTAATCAGTTGGTTAATGTTAATTGGCCTACAAATTTTGCGTAGACATGCATGTGAGTGTCTCTCTTAAGGGCAGCTAGATATGGACCTCCAGATACAGGGCACTGCTCCTCCACGTGATTTGTTGAGATGCCAAATAATTTGTGTACTTATTGATTATACACACAAAAAATTGTGGATTACAACCTTTGCCATTGTTGATGATTGGAATGTACTAAGAATCACAACATTCAAATTTCTCATTCAAAAAATTGTTCCAGACGCATCAAATCAAGACATGAAAAAACATCTCAAGAAAATTAACCTAATGCCTCACCCTCATCTGTGACCTATTGTTTCAAATAACTTTTTATATATGAATGGAGAGAAACAGAGTTAGTTAGACCAGGTTCATTGAATGTCAAATTGGTCCATTCCCATTGCCATTGAAGCTTTCTGAAAACGAGTCAATGGCTTCTAAATTAAGTCCTCTTGTCCGTCCAGGTGCACCCCCTTTAAGACAAGACACGTCTAACATGATCCTGTTTCAGAAAAATACAAACTCAGAACTTCATCACATCATCGGTTGCTAAAATAAGAAAAGGTTTTGTGTAAGACAAGTATTTGATAAGAAAAGCAACACTTCATACAATAATGTTTTCTCATCAATAATTGTTAGGAGCAAATATCAAAAGTAAATGGCAAGGCTTACAAGTTCTTTGATTCCTTTTCTAGTTTTGAAGACGTGGAATTTATGATGATTCTGTTATCAATTTTTGACACTGAATAATCCCTTGGGAGATTTATCTCTTTTGGTGCTGGATTGACAAAATTAAGCACAATAATTAATAACATGAAACGTTATGTGAAGCTGAGATCAAGTTTATCTGGTTTAGGGAACTCTTACCAGACTTGGGAGGAGTGGCATATCCATCAAGTCCCAATAAATTCTGCACCAATGGGTGCTTTAAATCAAGATTAACAGTTAAAGAAAACATGAGTTTAGGTAAGGAAGTTTACTTATAGCAACTAAATAGTTACCTTTAGATTCTCATAACACTCCTCAAGATTGTCGTTGTATAAGATGTGATCAAATATGCCTGATGATCTCCCTTGCTCAATCTCAGCTTGAGCATTTCTTAGTCGCTTTAGAACCTGTTCTTCTGTCTCAGTCCCTCTGCACAAAACATCATGGTTTGAAGTGTTTAGATAGCAGCATTGTGGGAGGATTTCAGAGGGAAAGAGCACAGGTAAGAAACAATTACTCACCGGTCACGAAGACGCTTCTCCAACTCGTCCATTGATGGGGGGCAGATAAAGATGAACATGGCTTCTAGAGGACTAGCCCTCACGGATCTTGCCCCTTGAACATCAATATCAAGAATACATCTCTGAACAAAATTTAAAAATTTAAGATTTCACTATCTCAAGACAAAAGGGTTAAGTCATATATGAAGGAAAGAGGTTTGTTTGGTATGATCATAAACATAAAATTCTATCTCAGTCACAAGGAAAGACCATAAAACACTAATTTATACTTAAAAGTTTAATTTTGCTTCAGTAGATCAAGGTATTCATAACGCAATCCCAATACACACGCCTTTAACATTTAAATACTAGAAGGTGAGAAAAAGGCAAAAGGCTGTTATATTTGATAGAAATCATGTTCTTTCCCAGCATCTGTGGCATTAAAATTTATTAATGTGCAGATAAGTAATACAATAACACATTCTGCTATGAGACTGCATTGTTGTGCATGCTGCAACAATTACAATCAAGGAGGTTAAAAAGATCCAAACATTTCAGACTTTACTAGTGCTCATAAAACTCAATAGATTACTATGAGTACTCTGATAAAGCCTAAATTAAGAGCAATATATTTGAAATAGGAAACAATAAAAGAAAGGCATATTTCAGAGAGTGATTGATATGTATAGGCCTGTGATTTAACATTCTAAAATAAGGCCAATAAGGAACTTACTTTCCCTGCATCTGATACCAGCTCCACAGCCTCAACACTGGTCCCATATAGATTTCCATGGACAGAAGCAAACTCCAGAAACTTGCCATCCTTAATCTCTTTCTCCATAACATTCTTCTCCGTAAAATGGTAATGGACCCCATCTTTCTCCATGCCTCTTGGGGCACGGGTTGTGTGGCTCACAGAAAAGCCAAACATAGAGGGGAATTCCTTCATGAGCAGAGATATCAATGTTCCTTTACCTACTCCAGAAGGACCACTGATAACAACAGGTTTCTCCACGTTTCCTATCACACCCTTACTCCATGCTACAACCTCAGTCCCCAAATTTTTTTTCTGCTGCTGTCTGACATATGTAGTGTCCACCTGCCAATAATAATAATAAAAAGAAAACTTTAACACCTCTTAAGAGCATTACATAATCTAATAATAATGTTTCAGAGTTTCCACACAATAACAGCACTTTGGCATTAGATTAAGGACCAGGGTCTGAAAACACCAACCTCCAGAAACCATATAGAGTCATCTGGGTTAGAATTTTTCTTAAGAATTAGTATTCTGTCTTTCAAAAGCACGGCTGAGTGGCCATTACATGAAATGGGTTTAATGCCTAGATCAACAACATTAACCCTGCACATTAAAATAGACATCAGAAATAAAATTAAAGCAGTAAAAAAAACAGAGATAAAGAAACTTTAACCTACCATTCCCCTAGACAGTTGTCGTCAAGAATTTGAACTTTCACAAAAAAAGTTTCACCAGCAGTCCCACCAATGACATACTGTCAAATAAATGGAGGTGGATGATTTGTTATAGACAGAAGATTTTCAACTTAGTAAATTGTGCCACATTGAGAGATGACATTACAATAGATATTGCATTATCAAAACCTTTTTATCACCAATGATAGTGGTTGTTTCAAAAGTCCCACTTTTTGATTCAAAGTCATTGTCATTCCCATTCTGCAGGTCTTGACCAATAATAACAGGTGCTTCTCCCTATTGATCATAAACAAGGAAGCATAACACACACCAAATCAAAAACGCCACTCTGATCCAATATAATAAGCTAACCATAAACCATATTCCACATTTTGAAACCATTCATTCTAATCCCCCAACAAAATTTATGCTAAAGCTTACCATAGAGAAATCCTTGTCAGAATCCAATCCTGATCAAAATGCATAAACAAAAATTAACCTCATGAGGGATCTAGTATACATAGAAACTTCAATAGGTAAAAACACAGAACGTTTCCGATAAGATATTCTGATGGAGTTCAACATCATTCTGATCCCACCCTTATACCAAAAGAATTAACCATAGTTGGCCTTTATTCAATATCTCTCTGACCCCACATCATGCAATTTTCCGTAAGATTACCGTCTTTTACAAAGAAAGAGAAAATCAACTTGAAAAAAAAAAACAAAATAAAAGAACCCCGAAAAAACAGAGACATGTACATCTGTGAATGAAAAAAGAAGAGAAAAAAAACCAATGAAACAAGAGTGGATCAAGGAGAACCCAGATCGCATTGATGAAAAGGTCTAAGCCTTTGAAAGGGCGAGAACAACAATTTTAATGATAATGTTGTTACCTGTTGATGATAGCAGCAGGTTGGGTTGTGCACATAAAAAAACACAAAACAAGGTTTGTTTGATCTATTTTGAGGTGGCACTGTGTGTTCCTTTGAGGTTCAACTTGTGTCTTCCCTTGTTGACAACCTTTTCAACTTTGGATTTTAAGAATGAAAACAAGGCATGAGATGAAATGAGAGAGAGAGAGAAAACAAGAGAGAGAGGCGGCAGAGGAAGGTGCAACAAAAATCAAGAACCAAATTTTCATATTTGTAGGCGCAAATAGTGAAAAAAAAAAGGGTTCGGTTCGGTTTATTCTTTTGCTTTCAGTTCACGAACCGGTTTGACCGGCTTTAGTCTTTTGTGAGGTGCGTGCGAAGCTTCGCTCCTTCTAATTTAGTTCATTGATTAAGGAATGGTTTACTTTTAATTTTTGTAACTTTTGTACAGTTTAATCCCGGATGATATTCATTTTAGTATAAATATGTCAATTTGGTACTTTTAGTAAAAAAGTGTTAATTATCTTTCCATTTTTTAAAAAGTGTTTCAATAAAGTTCCTTTCAGCAAGATATAATTAATACGGTCAATAGCACGTCACGTGTCACTATCTGATTTTTTAAATTGTTTTTTTTTTTTGTAAAATTTTTTTGTTCTCATGTGTCAAGTTCATGTTGACACGTGGCAATGTCAATGTCACATAACAAGATAATGTCACGTGTGGCAAATGTCATCGTAATGATTTCAATCTAGTACTCATATATACATCATTGTTTCAATTTAGTTTCCACTTTTGTGTCTTTGGTTAAATTTTGTCCCAATTTTTTTAAAGATTTAAGTACATTTTTTAATTCACCTTTTCATAAGATTTAAAGTAATTAAGTATAAATATTTTTACAACATTAAGTATTGATATTTACATTAAAATTTAGTAGTAAGAAAATGTTATATAATAGAACAATATAATCATCCACTTTTTTTTTTTTCAAAATAGATCAATATATATTGTCTCTTTCCAATTCAAGACCAAATATATTATTTGTATGAATGTTATACTAATATTTTTTTATTAAAAGTGACTTTTTAGCATATTACGTTATTGTATATTATTAACCTATATCTTGTCAATGTATTCTTTGACCACTAAATTGCAATATAAATATAAGTACTTAATGTTTTAAAAATACGTATACTTAATTAGTTTTAATCTTATAACAAAATTAATTAAAAAATATACTTTAATTATTAAAAAAAAAATCGAACAAAATTGAACCAAAAATACAAAAGTGGGGATTAAATTGAAATAATGAGATATATATGGATACAAAATTAAAATCAATACAATCACATTTGGTATACGTGACATTATCTTACCACGTGGTACTGACATTATTATGTGTCACAACAAGACTCGACACGTGAAAAAAAAAATGAATTCATATAATTATCCTGTGAAAGAAAAAAAAAAGTTGAATTTGAAGAGAGTAAATTATTTTTCACATACAAAAGAATTAACAAATAATTGAGTTCAAGAATTAAGTGATATGAAATATTTTAATTATTAACAACAAAATTTAAACATTGGTGTGAAAAAATATAGGTATATTCACATAGTCAAGTGATAAATTTTTAATATAATTTTTCACTGTTGCAATTCAATTGAGAATAAAAAGATGGATTGAGAAAATTATAGTTGACCTTATTGAAGAATTAATTGATCTAATTTGTTCATACTTTAATTATTTTCTACTCTTGTCTATTTAAAAACCTTTTACGCTTATAAAATTTATTCTTTTAGCTTAAATTGTAAGCTATTTTTTTTATGTATTCAATTGTTATTACTCTCTCATATCTTTTCGTAATATTTAAGATAGTGTACAGTGACATAAATAAAGGAATAACGTTATAAATAAACTAAGAAAAAAAATGTTCAAGAAAAAATTCAAATCTAGACAAAAGATTATATTCATAAACTGATTCATTCAATAAAGTAAATTTTGTATTCATTTTATTTTAAATTAGTTTTATTAGGTATCTGTCGTTTTAATTTATCAAAATTTAAAATTAGTTTCTACATTTACTGTAACATTAGGCTCTTGCCAATTAAATTGTTGTTATTTCCTTCCATGATCCATGTCTAATAATATTTCAGATAACTATTATGAAAAGATGGAAAGTCTTCTGTATTTTTAACACCAACTCAACAAGTGCTATGTTATCTGAAACATGAGTTAATTTATGTTGAACCGTTAACTAATATGAAGTCAGGTTTCATTCATTTTGTGATTTATGATATTATGATAGATGATATTATGATAGAGAAACTAGAATAGACATGTTAAAGTGGGCTAGGTTTATTGGGTTGGCTTCTTAGCTCGTCAAGATAAGGGTGAGTTGGGTTAGAATTTTTAATCCGTCAATTTGTTGTGATCTGGTTTGTCTAGTCTGTCAAATTGACAGGTTAAAGGTGAGTCAGTTCATCCTAACCTGTCAACTCTTTTTTTTTTAATTCTTTAATAAAGTTTCTATATTATATAAACAAATTTATATATAAAAAAATTTATAAGCAAATTTTGTTAAAAAGTTAAAAGAAAATTAAAAAAATTAGAGTGCCAACCCACTGACCTACTCTGAGGCGGGCGGGTTGCAGTGTCCAACCCATTTCCAATTGGTGGGCCAATCCGACCTGGTTCGTTTTTGGCGGGCCAAAACGGGTTGGATTGACCCATTTTGCCACCCTTGTATTAGAGTTGTCAAACCGGATCAATATCCGTTGGTCAACCTGGCCCACCACGGGTTTGAGCCGAGTTTGGTTGAAATTTTTTTACAAATTTTAGTACGGATTAATTTTTAATCCATCCCATCAAGAACCTGACTTACTCGGGCTGAACCTGTGGTAAGTCGGGTTGACTCACAATCCACCTACAGATAAAGAGTCACACATTTGTTTTTGTATTTGAGTTGGATTTGGTTGTTTGTTTTTTAGCTAACATAATTAGGTTGTTAAATGTAAATCTAATTTTGTGATTTTGATTTGTATTTAGGGTTGAACATTATTTTGGATTGTATTTAGATTATATTGAAGTTTATTTAGATTTTAATCACAATTATAATTTTTTTTTTGGACGAAAGAAAAAAAATGTATTTTTTTAATTAAGTTAACTAACTCGTTTAACTCTCAAATTCATGGTGACTCAGACCGAGTTTAAATTTTTTTAACTTATTAATTAATGAACTAGATTAGATTGACTCATTAAATGATCACTAAATCCATGATGAGTGAGACGAAACCAAAAGTAATCCATTTTGAGAACTTTAATATTATAGATAATTCGACGTTTCTTCCCCGTGTAGCTTCCCTCTATGTTACAAATAATACATAATTTTCCAGTTCCTTCAGCTTTTTCTGCTTTAATATTAACTGCGGTAATTCTGGTTTGTAACACAAAATACCATCAAACAAATTTTTATGATATTGAAGTGTATGATTCTGAATATCCGTATCATTTTTTAAGAAAAAAAAAATTATTGGAAGCATTTTTTATCTTGTCAACCTGTTGAAAATATATCGTACATATATCAACTTATAAATGCCATTTAATTTTGGATTTCTCCCTTTCAGAATTCCTTTTCAAACGTGAAAATTTTATCTAAATATAAAAGATCATATTTTTCAGCATCCAGCAGATTCTGTGTGAGACTAATTTCTTGTCAAAGTTTTGCTAAATTTAGTTCACTATGTGGCAAAAGCAGCAACAACCTTATACAACGTTGTTGTTGCACTTGGTGATGAATGTAGCAGAGTGTGTTATCATTAATAGAGGCTAAAATGATTGGACGATCCCCATCATACAAAATCTTAAAAAGGAGGTGTGAAAAGAAGATTTACACCAAACTTTCATCCAATGAAGGAAGTGAACCAAGTTACGAGATTACGTATGTATAACCATACAAAGATGTTATGGAGAAAAAGTGTGCCTGTCATGTTATTATGTATAATCAATGCTTTCAACTCTCTCACAACCTCATGTCATCTTTTAAGGATGAAGTTATAAATTGCATGAATATTAAAATATAATAAAAAAAAATAACAATTGCATAAATATCAAGTAATTATATAAAACAAATAAATAATTATATACAACTAAAATTCTATGACAAGTACATCATTTATTATTATTACTTTTGCAATCGTTGTGCGGAAAAATAACTCAGTGCAATATGAGGAGATTATATATATATATATATATATATATATATATATATATATATATATATATATATATATATATATATATATATATATATAATGTTATATGTTTTTTGTAACATGATCTTGATTTTATACAGTGAATTATTTTCATATAAACTTATCCTATTTTGTATTTATAGTGTTTGTGTTTGGTTGTCTTTTTTGTAATGATTATTTAGTTGTGTGAGCAGAGGATGATGCATGTGAGAATAACCCTCTAATGGATGACACTCAGACTACCGAGTAGAGCTATTGAGAGTTGTGAATAAAGATATAAAAAATATTCGTACTCGTGGATATTTGCGGATAAAATTCGTAATGGGTAGAAAATGAATATTAAAAATGGATACCCGCTACCCGTGGGTATGAATATTTTTTATACTCGCATGTTAACGAGACGGGTACGTGTATCATAGTATTTGTAACCGTGGATACCCGTACCCGCAAAACTTTAATTCATAAAAATACCCTTATATATATATATTAGTAAAAAACATTTTGTCCTAATTTTTTTAAAGCTGCACATCTTGTCTTTTGTCTTCATTCTTCTAGCTTCAAGTATTGGTACGTTATCTTCTTCCAAGTACATCCCTTGACATTCTTCTCTTTCTCTTCTTTGAAATTGGGCATATACATCAAACCCTATATAGACAGTGACATTTATGGTATGCTTGTTGTCCAAATGATGGAATCAAAATAAGAATACTTGACACGTGACGTTGAGTTTTATTATTTGATTATTTTTCAGGAATCAATCGGAAAAAATGAGCTTGTTGATCAAGACACTAATTAAAGAATTTCTATTGTGTTGAACATCATTTTATATTTATTTTAATAATTATTTGGACTTGTACGAACTTGAGTTTGTTTTAACTTTATTTAAAATTTATGACATTGATGTATTTTATTTTATTTTATTTGAATTTATGATTAAATATATTTTTTTAAATAATTTTATTAATACCCGCAGGTACCCGTGGATATTCGTAAATATGAAAAAAATAGACAGGTACCCGCATAATAGATACCCAATGGATATGAGTATGGGTACGAGGCGAATATTTATCCAACAGGTAGGGTACAAAGGAGCTACTACTCGTACCTTACCCACCTCGTTGACATTCCTAGTTGTGAAGTTGTTCATGTTTGTATAATTTTTGAAAAACTCTTAAAACACGAGTTTATCGTTATATATATATATATATATATATATATATATATATATATATATATATATATATATATATATATATATATATATATATACGCCTTCCACTATCTGTTTTGCCGTATCAATATTTAATATTTTGTTAAACTATTAAATGAGATGTTACAATTAAATTACTTGTGATTATAAATACTTTCATTGAAAGAATATTGTGTCAATATGAAAAAGACTCACCTTTGAATTTGTTGAAAATTTAAGTTTTACATTGAAAAAAATTAAACATTTTATAAAAATGAAAACTATAAATATATTCTTTTAAGATTTTAAATTAAAAGTAACGTGAATCATTTCATAAATTAAACCCATATTTCATTGTTAACGTGTCTTAATAATTTTTTTTCCTTAAAAAACCTATAAAATTTTAACTATCTTAACATGTTTATTTTCAATTAACTTTTTATTTTATTAAATGTTTAAAATATGTTTTTATTTTGTCTACGTATTTTATCAGATTTTATCATCGGAATATATGATCATTAGTTTTTTTTTTTTTTTAACTTGTATCTTTTCTTTCTAATCTTCCATAACTTACTTATTAACTTGTTATTAAAAAGAATAATGTTCATAGATAGATTAGAAGAGATTAAAAAGAGAAAGATCGAATTAGAAGAGTAAAATGTAACGTGACTTTATTAAGAATAAAAACCAATATAAAAATACTTAATTTTTAAAAAAATATTTACTTAATAAATAAAAATGTAATTAAAAATATCTAAATTCATAAAATAGTTAAAATTTTATTAAGCGTTCTTTAGATAGATAATTTTGTTTATTCATAGAATGCACTTCCGTGATCAACCCTTCCTGCCCCAACAAGAGTACACCGCTGCCTCGATCCAATCACATCTCACCAACCCCAACTACATAAATTTTAACATCTCTATAATTAAATCATAAAATACAAAAGTTAATTTAAGGTGTATTCATAATAGATATTTGAAAATAAATAAACTTATTATTTTAACATATATGCATATTAAAAAAAATAGAGCTGTCACAACGATAACCTAGTCCAACCCATGGGTTGATTACTCAGTGAGTCAATCCAATTCGACTCACTTATTAGCGAGCTAAAAAAATTTGAATCTGGCTCGAGCCCACCATGGTTGGTGGATTAAACGGGTTGGCTCACTGATTTACTTAATTAAAAGAATACAATTTTTTTACTTTTTTTGGTCAAAACTAAATTATAATTTTAATTAAAATTTAAATAAATTTTAATACAATCCAAATACAAACTAAAATCACAAAAATACAAATTATTTATGTGTTGACTAAAAAACATAACCTAACATAATCCAAATATAAAACCTAACTTAATAACAAAATACCGTGTGACCATTTATTGGCTCACCACGGGTTGAACCCGGGTGAGCCGGGTTTTAGGTGAGACAAGTCAAAAATTAACCCGTATTAAAATTTGTAAAAACATTCTAACCCAACCCAACCTAAAACCGTGATGAGCCAGATTGATTCTCGAGTTTCAACCCATTTTGACATCTTTATTTAAAAATAATATTTGTAGATATTAACAATAAACCGATTGAAATGACACACATGCATAGGTAGTGGCTGCTTCAATTTAGATCGTGACAAAGGCTGCCCTAAGAACCAAGTCTTTTTTTTTTCTCTGTTCAAAAAGACATCACCAAACCAATAATCACAAAAAGCTTGGAATTACTTTTTGTACTTCTAAATAATACGATATAAAATAATGTTTAATTAGATAAATGTTCAATTCTGTCCTATGGTCAATTCAAGTCGTCAATTTTGGAAAGCTATTTTTATTGCTATTCGAGTTTCTTAAATAATTTGACATAAAAAAATATTTAATCAAATAAACATCCAATTATAATCCATTTCTATTAGTAGTGGGATCAACTATTAAATCCTTTTATATTTGTTTAAATATAACCTAGCATAAATAAATAATTTATGTTAGCTTATATCTTTTATACTACTTTTTTAAATAGGATTTCACAAAGAAGAAGAAGCAACATATTAGCAGATTACAAATTTACTATATTAGTATATAATGTAGTTACCATTATATAAACCATTTTCTCTTATTTCAAACATAACCTTGTACATACATATGTAAAATAGCTATCAATATCAAAGTATCAACACAATTATTTTTTATACATCACTATTATATAAAGAGATGCAAAGTGTCCATGTTTGCACACCAAGTATATGATCAATTTCCAAGTAAATATCATAAGGTTTGTGATACCATCATGTCTCTAACTAAAATTCCCCAAGTTATGCTAAAATCCTCTTCCAACCAGTGTAGCATGCCAGTGATAGCACTTGGAACTGCAGCTGATACAAACGAAAGCAGTGCAGAAACCACAAAAGTGGCAGTAATAGAAGCTATCAAATTGGGCTACACACACTTTGATACTGCATCATTCTATGGATCTGAAGAGGCCTTGGGAGAAGCCATAGCTGAAGCTCTTCAACTCGGTCTAATCAAGTCTAGGGAGGAGCTTTTCATCACCTCTAAGCTCTGGCTCACTGATAATTTTCCTCATCTTGTGCTTCCTGCTCTGCACAAATCTCTCCAGTAAGCAAAACTTCATCCTTTTCAACGTCAAAATCGCTGTAGTAAGATTTTCATTTGTTGTTATGGCTGTTTTAATTAGTAACTTTCATTTGGGGGCTTTTTTCAGTGCATCAAATTGGTCTATAGTTTATTTACCATTCAAAACAGAAATATGTTAGGGATGCAATCAATTCTTCAGTTTCTAACTCTATCTATGTTTTGTTTTGTTTTGTTTTGTTTTGATCAGTTACATGTGAACATAAATAAATTATTCTACCTTAAATTCTGTGTTATATTCTCGGTGATTGTACTCAATTTTCAGTAGGAAATGTTTACTTTAAGAAACAATAGATATTAAGAGTTCAATGATCAAATATGTTCTACTGAATATGATGCATATGCAGTGATGCACTCAACGGTTAAGTAGTATTTTTTTCTGGATGACCACAGTTGTGAATGATTAATGGTGGTTCTCTAGTTTTCATGATCATCTTCTCTGGATTCCATGAATATATTGGTTATCTAGGATCCATGATCAACTTCATGAGTTATGTTCAGGGTTACATGTATATTGGCTTAAAGCTCTGACAAATAATCTTTTTTCTATTATTTTAAGCAACTTCACTAATTTTGTATTCTAACCCTGCATCTGTAAATAAATAAAGTAGGACAATAAAACACAAGTTACAACTAAGAAACTTACAGGACCAGTAAAAATTAAAAAGCTGCAGTTGGGTCTAACATCAACAAAGGTTTAAGGATAGCTACATAGACAAAGATTTAGCACAACAAACCATATAGTATAATGTCCTGGCTCTTATATGCTAAAGACAGGATAATATTCAAAATTGTATATTGCTCACACATAATTATCTATAGAGTTACTAATTAAACTGCAGATGTCATTGGAGATATCCTAAAAAAATAGTTACAATAACAAACTTTTCCTGTTTCATTGTGAAAGAAAGAAGCCTTAGGATAGCTACATGTACAAACTTTAATGTTTTATGTAGATTAAAGAGGCCACAAGCTCAAGTCAAAAGTCTGTGCAGTTTTAAAATTACTGCAGGGGGCCCTTAACTTCTGCTGCTTCTGTTTCTTCTGTTTTATGCAGAAGTAGTAAAGCCTAACAAAATGAGTTGAAGAAAAATTTAGAGCATGGATCTTAGCTGTAAAAAGTGAAGTTAAAAATGGAACTGGATATGATCTATTTCCCAAATTCAAGCATTTTGTGTTGTCAGACTAATGAATCAATTAGAGGGCAAGCCCTGGTGTAAAAGTTGTGCCTTGGTGACTTGGTTGTGAGATTTTCACTATAGGTACAAGTATACTATCTTAGAATTTGAGTTTAAGTCTAACTCAATATCAAAACTAGCTCAAAAGGTATGGATTATCCTCCATACACTATTTTGGCCATATCATGAAACTTTCATCATGCATCATGTATATTGCATAAGGAATAAGAGAGTACACTGCTGAAATAACGACATTATGCAGGAGGCTGAAACTAGAATATTTGGACCTTTATTTGATCCACTGGCCCATCAGTGTGAAACCTGGCGATTGGGAAACTCCATATAGTGAAGAGCTAATAACAACATTTGACTTAAAGGGTGTGTGGAAAGCAATGGAAGAATGTCAGAAACTAGGCCTTGCAAAATCTATAGGAGTCAGCAACTTCACATGCAAGAAACTTGAAGATCTACTCTCATTTGCTACCATTCCCCCTTCTGTCAATCAAGTAGTCCAATGAATTCATCTTGGTCATTTTCTTTCTCATGTTCATTGAGTTTGACAAGTGTTAACCTATTTCTTTACACTGTTACAAAATAGGTGGAGATGAATCCTGCTTGGCATCAGAAGAAGCTAAGAGAATTCTGTGAAGCAAAGGGTATAATCATTACTGCATTTTCTCCTCTGGGAGCCAAAGGGGCCAGTTGGGGTACCAATGAAGTCATGGACAGTGAAATACTCAAGGAAATTGCACAAGCCCATGGCCGAACTATTGCTCAGGTTACACTTTAACATTACTTCATAGTCAATCACTTGAATTTATCTTTTCTTACAACAGATTATATATGGAGACTCTGGGAAGTCCCACGTTAAATAGAGATAAAGTCAATTTAAAATATATAAATTAGTATAATCCTTGTTTTATAAGTCGATTTTGTAAAGTTGAGTTAGATTTAAAGTCCATTCCTTAACATGATATCAGAGTCATGGATTAGACCTTATCCTAGCAAAGGTTTATTAGTTTATTGTTCCACTGACTATTGGGTCACTATCGGACTGTGTTGCAAGTCCTAATTTAGAACTCCTCACCTTAGATTTTGATTCTTGAACATATGATGAGTAAAGTTAATTAATGTTATGAGTTGATTGTCACAGGTAAGTCTTAGATGGTTGTATGAACAAGGTGTGACTATTGCGGCAAAGAGCTACAACAAAGAGAGAATGAAGCAAAATTTGGAAATATTTGATTGGTCTCTTACAAGAGATGACCATGAAAAGATTAATCAAATCAAGCAGATTCGTATTAACAACGGACCAGTGGTGTTCTTTGATAACCTTTGGGATGGGGAAACTTAGGTTTCATGTCTGAAAAATAATTATCAGCACTTTCTTGAAGTTTTGAGTACACTCTTTGATGTAATTTCTCTCTATTGTATAGATATTATGTTGTTTTCGTCTACTTCTCACGTGCTGTGGAATACTATACATTGTGTTTCTCGAGAATTTGGATTTAATGTTTGTATAATGTCTTTAAATGAATTTGGATTTCACGGTTTTTAAATGTTAGTCAAACAAAATAATTTAAATGAATATTGTAATAGTTGTGTAACTCAATAATATTTTTAGATTTAAGATTTTATATACCATTCAATTTGAAGCTTTGACCAAGATGTAACTTCCGAATTAAATGTGTGAAATGAATATGGTGGAAGAAGACAGAGAAAAGTGTGGAACTTGTAATACGCGTTCATCACGAAAACAAAACCACCGAAACAATGCAAAAAATTTCTGGAACTTTTCGAAAATCAAACAAAACAACGTTGAAGATAAGCCTCTTCCACCTTCTTTTGTTTGTAGTGCAATTTATGGACCAATCTTCTTACACTTCTCACTCCTTCATTTTTCTTTTTAGATATAATCTAATTTAAAGGTGTTTCCATTGGAATTGCTCACAAAACTTTTCTATATTTTTAAAGGAATCCAATTATCTAAATAAATGCTTATTTCACTTCCAAAAACAACCCAAGTCACATAGGATTATTTAAGCATCTTTGTAAGTATTTAAAAATGTTAAGAATTCCAATATGAATCTAAGTCTCATATTGACTAAAAATAAGAAAGTAGAACACTGTATAAAATTAAAAACCCATAAACTTATTGTCTTGAAGTTTTGGGTTGAAAGTGGTGTCAATTCTTTATATGGTTGAATTCAAGTTTCATTGGTGTTTGTTCTCTCCAGTGAAATTCTCTCTATAAACTTGGTCTATAGACCTAACAAAAAAAATTAAAAGAATAATAAACAAATTTATATAATTTCCTCCGTAAGATAACGAGCTTTTTTTTTTATATATTTCTAAACCTTTTGTTTTTAATTTCTACCTAAGTTAATTTTAATTTAATGTAAAAATCCAATTATTATTTTTCTATTTTTTTTATCATGAGATAACCACAAACCATTTTAAAATGAAAGAGAATTGCCAAGTGTTTGCATTCGAAATGGTAAACAAACTAATTGATATTTTAATAATTTCACCTATTCCATTACTGTGACGTCTCCATGTCACTCTTCTCTCTTCCTTTTCACTTTTCCTTTTCTTTTCTTCCAGTTTTCTCTAAACTTTTTTTCTTAGTTTTTTTTTTTTTTTATTTCAAAGCACCTTATACTGATTCAGGAGCTAATGGATATTTTTATTTAATAAGATATTCAAAGAGGATAATTTTTTAGTTATTTTATAGATTTTTATTTTATTTTTTTATGATTTTGTCATGCTTAATAAGGTTAATTAAGAAAAGTGATTTTTTCAAATTTTTGTATCATGTATATTAAATTATGTCATGTTTTGACACCTTACTGCTTGTATTTTGAGTTTTATGTAGCGATTGTAGTTGGTTGAAAATTTATTTAAATGTTGAATTCATGAATATTATTGATTTTTTTTTATGAATTAGATATTCTTATTAATAAGTTAATTTAGTAACTAAATTATACATGTTAAAGATAAAATATTTTCGAATTGAGTTTTAATTATGGTTTAGGTAAGTAAAGTGGAATTTATATATTCTCTTACCATAGTTTATAAATTTGATATGAGTGTAAATATGTATACTTGAGAGTAAAATTGATTAAAAAATGAGTAAAAAATGATTGAGCAAATAACAATTTAATTAATTAATTGGATTGTTTAGAAGTTTATCAATTAAAATGTTTTTGAAATTATCACTCAAAACTAGTATGGTTATATTGTTGAGGTTTATTTTTCTAATATTTTTACTTAAAGAAAAAAAAAATTCACTCATGAAAAATAGAATTAAAAATGACGTTACTCCCATTTTTATTTTTCTCCGGTCAAATTTTTTTCACTCAAACAAAAACAACAGTACAACTCAACCTCTATTTTTGTTCAAAATTCGCTCAAAAGAATGAATTTTGGCTCAAGTGGGGAGTTTTTTCTTAAGCTAAAAACAAAAATTGTTTGGTTTGTTTTAAGTTATTGAATATGTATGTTTTTAATAATGTAAAATAAATATTTTTTTTATATTTAATTGATTTATGACTTTATTTCAATGGGTTATATTATATTATGTATTATATTTCAATGGGTTATTATATATAACAAATCAAATCTTACTGTAACGTAATTTTAAATGATTTTGATATAATTTTAAAATATAAACTTTAAATATAATTTAATCTTTATAGAAAATACCACCCACTCACTCACTCCGTGTGCAACGTGAAGCCTCTAAAGGAATAAACTAGTTTTAACACACATAAATATGTTTTTTATTTTTATTTTTATTTTTCTTCTGTTGAATTGAAAAGCAAAGGATTTTTTTATGGTTTGAGAATTGAGTGGTCCATTTGAGTCCCTCCAACATTCCATAGCTAGCTCTTTCAGGATTCTTCTAATAAAAGTGCATCACATCAAAAATTCACAAAACCATTACTTGCATTTAAATATCGCCATGTTCCATTCATATGAGCAAAACTCGTAACTTTCACATTAATCTTACTGTTGTTACTATTATTTTGTTTGATTGATGTGTTTTCTAATATTGGAAATTAAATAGTATTTCGTTACATATATTGTTTTTATAGAATACATCGAGAAAGTGAAGCATCGTACGAGGACAAAGATTCATAAATTCATTATCTTAAGATTTTGGAGTGAGAAGGGTGTCAATGTTTTGAGTTAAGAGTGATATAAATACCTAATCGAATTCAAATTTCATTGATATTGTATCTTTTTAATGAACATCTTCACGTAACAAAGATACATTTATATTTATTTCAACCAAAACAGTTCCATGAGTTAAGTTAATTTTTAAGAATGTTTTTGGTACACATGTCACTAATCAATATAATTCTTCATTAAATAAATTCTCCACAGCAACCCATAGTAAGTAACCACATTACCAATTAAGAAGTTATAGCTAATCTAATAACAATTGATTCTGATTATTTTAGCACATACATGTAACATGAATCCAAAGAATCATCCAACACATTTTCTGAAATTTTATATCATCTATAACAATGTAGATTTTCTTATTAGTTAACGTATAATTCTTTTTCTTTTTAAAATCACCCTTAATTATAATTATCCTTTTCCACATAATAAAAACAATATGGATCTAATAATTGCTCTCTCTATTAACAAGTTATTTATATCTATTTATCTCTTTAAACAAAATCTCAAATATCATAAATATGAACAAGAAAAGTTGAAATTGTGAAGAGATTCCAAAAAGATGATCAGTCATGCTATCTTAAAGATTAATTATCACTTATGAAACACGTATCAATATATATATATATATATATATATATATATATATATATATATATATATATATATATATATTTATATTTATATATATATCCTTTTATTCAATTTTCTTTTATATAAACCTACCCTCTTTTACCAAAAACGATTATTTTTGTTCAAGTGAATAAAAGCACTATAAATGGTAAAACTTTCTTCTTTGAGCATTTAACAAAAAGTATAGTATATCTAAATTTTATACTCAAAACCACTTATTAAATACAAAATAATTTATCTGAGTTGATATCCACACACTGATCCTTTTGGCACCATTTTCAGTTATCAATAAAAAGGACTAAAATCTCAGAAAACACAACACAGACACAATAAACAAAGAAACCATGATGTTGTGCTTGAACCCCTGACTTTGTCTCTACTCTTTACTCAACTTTCCCTTCACTTTCTCTGTTCAGACTCAACCACAACACACATCCTCACCTATGCTGAATTATCAAACACCTTCCACAAGCCATGCCAGAGAGGAACACAGCGACTACACTGATAATGAACAACAAATCAGAGAAATTCATGCCTTGACCCCACCCCCCAGAAGAGAGCCTAACTGGGAAACGCACACACACAGCCACCACTCTTCTTCTGTGTCCATAGAAGGTGGTTCCAGCGAGAACTTCAGCGTGAGTAGGGAATTCAGTGCCCTGGTTCTAGCAGGCTCGAGTATTGATCACAACACCACCACCACTAGTCCCATGAGTGTGAATATGATGCATGGCAATGAAGGAGGTGGTAATAGCAGCATTAACAACGAGAACACCAATAGCAACAACTTGGGGAGGATCGGAGAGGATGAGTTGCTGATGATGGAAGAGACTAACCCTTTGGCAATTGTGGCAGATAGCAACCCTTTGGGAGCTGATTCCTCATCATCACCTCCAAGGCGTGGAGGGAACTCTTCTTCTTCAGCTTCTGGTGCTGCTTTGAGTGAGGTCACAGTGCAGAGGGTGAGAAAGGAGGAGGTTGAAGCAAAGATAGCAGCTTGGCAAAACGCAAAGGTTGCTAAGATTAACAACAGGTTCAAGAGGGAAGATGCTGTTATAAATGGGTGGGAGAATGAGCAGGTTCAGAAAGCAACTTCATGGATGAAGAAAGTTGAGGTATGCTATGTATGAATTATGAAATTACTTTGGATGGAGGCAAAGACTAGTTCTTCAAAATTGAAAAAATTAACTTCTTTTAACAAGGTGTTTTTCAGTACCAGAGTATGGGTATATATATATAGTAACTCTCGAGTTGAATTTTGGCTACTTTTTTCTTTGGTGGCTGTAAGTGGGTTAGTTAATGATCATGATTAGTTGATTTTGATTTTTGGGTGATGGTGGTGCTTGTTTATGATGATTACTGTTGAGACTAAAATTGAGTCGTTAGATTAGTCCATGGTTGATCCAATCGATCGGTGAAGAGGAACTCTTACCTTAATTTCTTCTGGGTCTTCATATGAGTGGGTTTTTTTTTTTTTTTTTTTTTTAACTGAGGTTAAAAATTGGATATGGTTGACATGCTAGGGGGTAGGGTTGATATACCCTTGATGATTGCTTAATTATTGTTATTTAGACTCTTGGATCATGGATCAATGTTCAACATGTTTTGTGGGAATGGTTGGGGAAAAAACTTACTTCTATGTATGGATCAATATTACTATTTTCCCTGAACAAAAAGTGTCAGTGGTAGCAGATATCCTTTGAATTTTGATGTGTGTTTATTGTTTTAGCATGCAATTCAAGGGCTTGGTCTTGATCAAATCCGGGTTTAAAATCAAAGTCTTCCCAGGTTGAAAGATATGTTAAATGAAAAGTTGAATTAGGATTTTTCTCCATCATAAGCTCTTCCTTTTCCCATCTTTGGACAGGGATACTGTCATGCCAAATTGAAAGAAAAATGTCATCATTCAGCCACAAGCTCTTTCTGCATTTTTTACCATCAAAAGTATATTCTTTTGGTTAATAGGATAATAACATGTTCATAATATATGAAAGGACTCATTTGGCTTGCATCCATTGCCTTATCTCCAAGGCTACTTTTACAGTGACAACAAAAAAGAGCTGGAAAGATGGTAGCCGCCAGAAAAAAAGCAAGTGGGCTAATGATTTGATTTTGATGCTTGTTTTTCCTTTTTCATTCTACATTACACCAACTCTATTGGACAGTAAAACAGAAGTTTGACTAATAAGTGCACTTTGTTTGCAATTACAATTTTGTTCATCAGTGACCAAAACTTTGCACTCATTGTGCAGAGGAAGCTGGAGGAGAAAAGAGCAAGAGCACTGGAGAAAATGCAAAATGAGATAGCAAAAGCTCACAGAAAAGCTGAGGAGAGGAAAGCATCAGCAGAGGCTAAAAGGGGCACAAAAGTAGCCAGGGTTCTGGAGATTGCCAACCTCATGAGAGCAGTTGGAAGAGCACCTACCAAAAGATCTTTCTTTTAAGATGTATTATAGTAATAAATGTTATACTTTGAAACCACATTTGTAGACAAATATGACCAAAAAAAGAAACATAGAGAGGGAAGAAAATATCATGGCATAATAGATGACATAGTGTGGTGGTGAGAGTCCTTTTCCTTTTGAATTCAACTTAAAGGGTTAAGGAGATGCAGTATGAAGAAAAAAGAAGATATGGGGGGTGTACATTATCATCTTATATTATATACAAACCAATTGGAGTGTTTCTGAGTGATTGATTAGTGCATTAGAATTTATAGACATGATGATCATTTGGGTTGGTGGTGCTGCTGATTAAACGTTTTGTACATTAATAAATTTGGTTTATTGTCATTAGTTGGCCTCCACTACTTGCAAATGCATTGCCGACACGTAACTGTGTCCAACATTTTTGCAATTTTCTCCGCAATCTTGTGGCCCTCACTAATCTTTCTAATCAGTTGTTAATTTTCATATCCCATCACAGAAAAAAAGAAATAATTGTTTAGTTTATGAGAAAATATCTTGCAGATCATGCTAACACATGCAAGGAAGCTTAACACTCGCGTTGCATCATCACAAATTCACGTGAAAAGATTGAAAAGCAACATTAAGTTATTGTTGATGTAAAATATCCATGAACTTTACTAGAGATTAATCTTTAAGAAAAACTTGATTGATTATTTTCAATGACAGTTCTACTTTTAATGGTGTTTTTCTCATTACTAAAACTTGAACTTTAGATTTTCTTCAGAAGATTTAAATTTAATTTCACCTGTAACTTATCTAAACAAGCAAAAGTAACTCTTAACAAGTTCAATATAACACTTATGTTGGTATGTCATGCTTTTCTAAACAAATGGTAAAATATAGTTGACTTGACTCTCCCAGCTGTTAATGATGGATTAAAAGTAAAACTCTAAATTTTAGTTGGAGAATAACTCTAAAAGAAGTTCTGAATCTAAATCTTATTGACTAGTAAATTAAGAACTAAGTTATTTAAAAAGGGAAAAGATTAGACATGTGACTACTTTGTAGACCAGAGAAAAAAAAAAGTAACAGAATAGTTGATGCTCAACCTTTGCACGGAAATTGCGCAGTGATGTGGCTAGTATTTGTTCACCTTAAGTAACTAAAGTTTCACGCTTTCAATCTAAAAGCAAGAGCTAAAGTTAAGCACAGTGGAAACAATTTTCGTCTTTTAGTGTTTTTGTATTTGGAGCGTGAATCTCCAGTGGAAGGCAATTCTCACCAATACTGGTCTAGAAACGGATTGAGTGTCTGCATGGAATGCATTGTCAATAAAGCTAGATACAGTGTCCAATTTCATAAATTCATCACAAGCCAAAAGGAGAGATTCTTCGCAATCAAATATGATCAAGGCATCATTCATAATGTTTCAATTTCTCCTCTTCCTGTGTTTGTCCAATGAGATTTTCAAGTCCTTGGTCCCACGTTTTGCTAATCTTGTATCTGTTCTGTCACTCAAGATAAATTATTATATAGTCTGATACTATCACTTGTTCATAGTCTCAGTCAATCTTTATGTGACACAACTTAATTTTTTTGTCAAATCTGTGGGTTGCCAATAAAATAATCAAATATGCTTCTTTTATCTTAGATGGGATTCACAGATATCTTGAAATAATACATTCATGCTTGGTTGTGTGTCTTTGGAGCTTGGACCCTAGGCAAGGCTTCAAAGGATATATTTCTGTTTTTATGCAGAAAATGGTTTATTATTTGAAACAGTAACTAGATCCATGATACACTGCATTCCAAAAGTAATAGTAATAGTCAAGTCTACCAACTCCATAGCATCTAGAACCTGATTTCATTTTGATGAAGTATAATGCATGAGCTTCAGGTTAAGTGCTGGATTTTCTATAAAAATTACAAGTGTAAATGATTTTGGTTCATTTAAGAACAAAAGGAGCTGCTATGCACCAGTTTCTAACTCACTGTGCAAGGAACATTACAAAAGATGTTCAGGTTTTTCCAACCTTTTCTTGGTTACAAGGGGTATACAGAGTCAATGTGGTGGAACTGGAACCATTACAAAATTGTCATGGAAGAGTGATCTACTCGCAAATCCTCCCTCAATCCTCAGACTATTGCTGAAATCTTACTTATGAACTATAGCAAATGTAAAATAGTATCACAGGGAATTTGATATCAGTTCAACATTATTTCTGTTCCCGCAGGTCCAACAAAGTTCATCTTTTAACAGATCCAAATTTGCATAAATTTCTCTACTTTGAGGGTGGTCTTTGTCACTTGCTATAAAATAGTGAACCTCATTATCTATCTCAATCCAGCTGGAGCCTGTTTCTTTAGTTAATTTCAAGTCATTCATAGCCGTTCTCACCTTCGCAGCCTCTTCAAACATGCCCCCTTCGGTATACATGTTTGATATAAGTATGTAAGAGGAGGCATCATGCGGGGCTAAATCAAGCAATTTTCTTGATGCCCACATTCCAAGTTGTAAATCACCACACTGCTTACAGGCATTGACAAAAGTCCTCCAAAGCAAAACTGAATCTGGAAATGGGCTTTTGTTGATGATATCAATGGCTTTGGACAGATTTCTGGCTCGACCCAAAAGATCAATCACGCAAGAGTAGTGCTCAATCACAGGCGTGATCCCATACTTTGATTGGATCTCATTGAATAAGTATAACCCAGTTTCCCACAAACCCGAGTAACTACATGCTTGGAGAACAGCCAATATTGTAATCCCATCAGGAGCAAAACCCTGTTCCTTCATCTCCTCAAACAGCAAAAGAACATGGTTTCCTTCACCATGAAGGGCATACGCAGAAATTATGGCATTCCAGGTAACGCAATCACGATTCATACTACTAAATATTTGATAAGCATCCTGAACAGAGCCACATTTAGCATACATCGTAATAACAGCATTTCCTACGGCAGTATCATCTTCAAGTCCCACCTTTATTGCGTAAGCATGAAGACTCTTCCCAGTTACCAAGCATGCTTGGTTAGCCGATAAACAAAAGAGCCGTGAAAATGTTACACCATCAGGTTTTACACCACTGAATCTTAATTTGCTGAAAAAAACCATAGGGTCCTCTTCATCATCTCTTACCTTTGAGTTCAAATATCCAACTAGAATGGCATTAAATGAAGCAATAGTTTTATTTCGGAGCCTGTCAAAAATGGCTCTTGCTGACTTCAAACTTCCACATTTAGCATATAAATCTACTAAAGCAGTACCACTATTTACATCAGAGACTTGACCAAGCTTTACTGTAAGTCCATGAATCTGAACCCCAAATTTCAAATTATTCCACTCTGAACACCCATCAAGAACAGTGCTGAAGCAACCAGAATCAAGAGACACACCAATCTGAATCATGTTTAAGAAAAATTCAAAGGCCTTGTTAGCATGGCCGTTCTTAACAAATACTGACAAAAGCGCAGACCACGAAATCAAAGATCTCTCATCCAGTTCAGCAAACACTCTCTCAGCTTCTTCGACCATTCCATGTTGCCCGTACATTGTAATCATTGCATTTCTAACAGATGTTTCACACATAAAACCATAATTCACCGCAAGCCCATGTAGTTGTTTCCCTACATATAATCCTCCACTGAAATCACACGCACTGATCAAATTCGTAAACGTATAATTACTTGGTTTCAGTCCAGACTTTAGCATATCCACAAAAATCTGAAATGCCTTATCTCCCAAACCTGCCTTTCCATATTCCAAAATCATATAATTTATGCACTGAGCATCTTTAACAGTTATGCCATCAAACACCCTTTCTGCACAACCCAAGTAGCCACTTCTAGAGTACATGGAAACCAATGAAGTAGCCACAACAACATTCTCCTGAAGCCCACTTTTTACAACAAAAGCATGAACCTGCTCGCCAAAAAATCGATCTTCCGGGGACCTACAAGCCTGCAGGACCACTGAACAAGTATGCTCATTGAACTTTTCATCAACCATGCACATATCACGTGCGATACACAAAACAGACTCAACATCCCCATTCTTCAAATAACCCTTCATGAGGGTAGTCCATGTGACTGTGCTCTTCACAGGCATTTCATCAAATATCCTCTGTGCATCATTCATGTTGTTGAATTTTGAGTAGAGATTCACAAGATTGTTGTCCACAAATAGGTCACCTTCACGACCAGATTTGATGAGAGACCCATGAATTGTCTTTGCCAGCATATAATCCTGTGACCCAATTGAGAATTGAAGAAGCTGAGACCAGTCATCGAGAAGAGCGGTATTGTTCTGATTACAGGGTAAAACAGCACAACACTGTGGTTTCACAAGTTTCAGACTTTGTGAGGGATTTGGGAAAATGGGGTGGAAGCCATTATTTGGTGGAAGGATGTGCAAAGGGCATGAATAAGAAGGAAGAATGGAGAGTGGAACAAGTGGTTGGAAAATTGGGTGAACCATTGGAACAAGTACTTGCAAACTTAACAGAATCAACTGAATGCGATTGCTTCCATAGCAGTTTAAATTTCTCTACTCATCACTACCACAAGGTGAAATTCAAATAATTATCCTCTGGTATATAATTGTCCTTTTCTTTAATTATCATATTATGTGACAAAAAATACTCATTAGCTTAAAATATTTTAGATTTAATTAGTTGGATGATACCCTTTTTTATTTAGATTTAGATGTATCAGTTTGATATCTATTTTTAAAAATGTGTCAATTTAATCCTAATTTTTTTAAAAATGTCTTAATCAGGTCCCTTTCAAACAAAAATTACTAAATAATTAACTTAATTAATAACTTTTACCACTAAATTTTAATATAAATATCATTACTTAATTTTGTAAGTCATTTTAAATATCAATACTTTTAAAGGTATTAATAATTTTTTTTGCTAAAAATGACCTAATTGAGACATATTTTCAGAAGTTGAACTCAATTAACACATTTTTAAGAATTTATACCAAACTGACACATCTAAATAAAATGAAACATCCGACTAATTAAACCAAATATTTACCACACTATTTATCTTTTAGAAAATTGATATTTGATTAAAATGAGTAAACTAGGTTTGAGTGAGATGTTAAATTGAGTTTGTAAAAAGAAAAAATGGAGTTTTGATTTTTTTTTTATTAGTTTTTTTTTATTATTCCTTGACTATATCTTCAAAATATACTTATGATCATTAATTTAAAAATTTTAAAATATATTAAAATTATTTTTAAAATATTAAAACAATGTGTATTTAATGTTTAACTAGGGACAACATAACAAAACTTAGCTGAAAAATCCAACTCGAAAATATATAACTAAAAAATAAATTTCATTTAAAATATATATATATATATATATATATAACATGTTAGATATTTAAAAGAGTAAGGGCATGTTCATTTAACACTATGTGATGGCGCAAATAGATTTTGTAAGAAGATTTGCGGGACTCATTTGTGTCCGTTTTGAAGGATTTCCAATGATATGGAAATATGTATGTTGGGATGATTATCTCTCTTATAAGAGAAGATTTGAAAGATGGTGGATTCAACTTTAATTTTTACATATATAATTATTATTATATATTAAATAAATAATAATATCTGAATAATTATATTATTTAAATAATAATATATAATAATTATATTATTTAATTAATAATATACAATAATTATTATAATAAATAAATAAAATAATATATTAATTTTATCTATCATATCAATTTATTCATTTCCAAATTTTTATAAATTTTATTTTTAAATTCACTCAATTCACCTTCAAATTTATTAAAATAAACAACTAATATTTATCCGCTCAAATCCAGTGATATTCATCGACTCGCTCTCTCACGAATTCACTCTTTCAAATTAATACATCCTAATACTCTTTTTGTTTCGAACGATAGAAATGCAGAAATTTAATTTAGAAAGAAAGTAATAGGTAAAAGACAAAAAGTCACGGAAATCAAAGTTATGTTTTTTGTTTTAACTTTCTCTTTACAATACAAGAGATTTGCGAGGAAAGTTAAATAATTTTACTTCACCTTAACTTTTATTTAAATTATAATAATGATGATTATAAAATAATATAATAATAATAAAATAAAATAATAACAATTTTATATATTTTTCAACTAAAATACTTTTTTAATTGATTAAATTTGTCACGTTATATTTTATTTTTCATAAATTTTCTTCTCAAATCTTCTCCATTTATATTATCTTTCTTTTAATTTAAATAATTCTACATTCATCTTCTTTTTCTCACAAATTTATTCTTTCAAATTCAGTATATCATCCAAACAAAGCTTAAATAGTAATCTGAGTCATTCATTCTAGGAATGGCAATCAAGGTCTAACTCGTCGGGCCAGCCCGCGAAAAAAACACATGGTGGACCAGGGTAGTGAGTCCGTATGTCCGTAGTGGCCCGGCCCGCATAAGCCTGTAGTTTGTGCGGACCGACCTGCATAAATCTGCAGCCTGTGCGGGCCGGCCCGCAAGCTCGCATAAAAAAAACTTGCACTTGTGTATGTTAATTACTTTTTTTATGGACTCTTGCATTAACGTTTCAAATTTGTGTATAACTGAAAAAATACAAGTATATATTTTTTTTAATGTGCTAAAATTTAAAGAATACATTGTATATGTCATAGTATGAATAATGAAAATGTTGAATTATCAATTTATCATCCAACTCTCCAAAGTCTTTTACTTGATTGTGTAAACTTCTTAAAGTTTCTCAATTTTTAAACATTGAAAATTTTATCATAAAAATTAAAAAAAAAATAAAGTTTAAAAAATGAAAAAAAAAGCGTGCTAGCCCGCGGGCCCGCGGGCCAAGTACGGGACGGAGCGGGCCAATGGTTATAGCCCGCATAAATTACGCGGGATGGGACGAGATAGCCCGCGATGTACGAACCTTGTACGGATCGAGCCTAAACGGACGGTTCAACCCACATTGTCTTTCTTTCTAAAATGTATAATGAGAATAATTAAAAATAACGGAGCTTTTAAAGAAGCTTTTCTATGTAAATAGTCCATTTAAATAAATAATTAATCTGGAGTTGTAAATGTGTTAAAATAATAACTTTAGGTCAAAAGACGAATTGTTATTTTGAAATAATTTATTCATGTAAAAGTATGTAAAAATATGTAAAGTATATAATTTCTCTTTTTATGTACATAACTTATTTTTCTATTTTATATTGATAATATTTTAAACTTATCATACAAAATTCACAATAAAAAAACCAATGTTAATGAAAAGAAAAGAAAAATAAAACATAGTCAAGCAAAAATAAGAATAAAAAAAAACAAAAAGAAAGTAACATATAGTGAAAAGAGACTCTTATGTAAATTAAAGAAAAAGGCCTACATTTTATATACATGTAATCTCTAAGTATTTCAAATTATTTATTTATTACAACATGATTCTAATATAATATATAATAGTTTATGTATTTTGGTTAGCATTATATAAATGCACTGTGAGAAAAATTTTGGTTAATGCATGAAGTGCAACATACATAGGATGCTTAATTGTGATATTCCACTTCCATGATTTAACTAAGCACTCTTTACTTATGTGTATGTGGAATCATGAAAATACTCTTGGATGATGCCATGTTGGCTCATTGTTAAGTCCAAGGACAAATTAATAAATGCTTATTTTGATGAATAATAAACAAAAGTATTGCTCTAAGATGAAGTAAAAAGGTTCATGTGATTAGATAATAAGGTTTGTCTATAATGTTTGATAAGGTTAATATGAAATAAATGTCTTAGCTTATCATGATTGATATTTTCTTTATTATGTGATATTTTGTAATAGGTGGATAATACAAGTCCAAAGAGAGTTTTGGGATATTCGCATAGAACTTTGTATAATCAAAAGCTACATATTATTGACATAGATAAATAGAAGAACATAAAAAAATCAAGGTTCGTTGTATTACAATGAAATAGGTTATTTTCTATCCATAGGATTACAAAATATATAGAAAATGTTTAATTAGTTAGATGATATGCATGTGAGTTTGATATTCGTTTTTAAAAATGTATCAATTAAGTTCCAACTATTGAAAAGATGTCTCAATTATATTTTTTTCAACAAAATTATTAACACTATTAACGGTTATTGATATTTACAATGACTTACAAAATTATGTATTGATATTTATGTCAAAATTTAGTGATAAAAATCATGAATTAAGTTAACGGTTTTAGTAATTTTTGTCTGAAAGAGATATGATTAAGAAACTTTTTCAAAAGTTGAAACTAGATTGACACATATTTAAAAACAGATACCAAATTAACACATCTGAACAAAAATGGATATCACTTATTAAACCGAAAATAAAACCATTTTTACGGTTAATGAAATAGGTTAAGGTGGGAAGATACGATGATGTGGAAAAAAGTGGTCCGTAGAGACTGTGAGAGTGAAACCTTATACGCCATTTCCCACACAGTCTTCGATATCCATTCCTTTGCCACTCAATAGCGGAACTTCCAATAGCAAAAACAATTCATTAACAGCCTCATACTCCTACTCCTTTTCTTCTTCATCTCTTTCTTCTCCTATTCTCTTCTCTTCTCTTCTGTGCGAGAGTGAGAATGGAGAAGATGGCTGCACTTACTACTATCCACACCTCCTTCTTCCCCACCAACACCATTCTTCAAAAGCCATCATCTTTTCAACCCTTCTTCTCTACCCGACTTCTTGGCCTACCCTTATCTTCTTCTTTTTCCGTCGCCAAAAGATTATCTTCCTTCACTTCCAGGCCCATCAAATGTTCTGTTTCCGAAGCCACAGAGCCCAAAGCTGGTGGTAATAAATCCGCACCCTCTTCTTTCATCTGTATTTCAATTTTATTATTCACAAAGTGTTGTTAACCAGTGATTCAAGTTCATTTGTTTAGGAATTAGAAGCATTTTTTTTTTATCGGGCTACCTAAAAATGTGTTCTTTTGTAATGTTTTTTACCAGCTTTTGTATGATTTCAAATTAAATTTTCCTCCTTTTAGTTTCTTAATTACTGCAGTGGTTTTAGCAAACCCTTTGTTATAAGGTTTGCCTTTTTGAGATTTTTTTATTTATTTGTCTCTTAGAGAAGAAGAAGCAATTGTTGAGAAGAGGGGACGTCAGAAACATAGCGATTGTTGCTCATGTTGATCATGGAAAGACTACTCTCGTTGATGCCATGCTCAAACAAACTAAGGTATTGTTCATTACATGGAACATGGTTAGTTTCAACGGGTTTCTTTTGGAGAATTTGATTTTTTATTTGTGTAATTTTAGTTCATTTGTTAACTTGAGCCAATTGACATCCATTATTTAATGGACGTGATTTGGCGTGCAGGCCCTGTAGTAGAAAATGATTTAGTGAGAATTTGTTTGTGTTTGGTAGAATTGATTTTTAACTATTAACGTGATTGGAATGTGCGTCACAGTGTGTGGAGTTGATTTAGCCAGCAGACTAAACAGACGGATAGTTTTATACAATTGTTGAAAAGTGGTAGATTAGAGACATTCAATATCTGTTAAATGGTTTAGCCATTGTTTTCGCCATAAAGTCGATTGGTTTATTCTTATAAAAAAGAATGAAGGGTAATATTGATATGGTATTCATCTGTTGAATTTTTTGCAGGTGTTTCGTGATAACCAATTTGTGCAGGAAAGGATAATGGACTCGAATGATTTGGAGCGCGAAAGAGGGATCACTATACTGAGTAAAAATACATCTGTCACCTATAAAGACACAAAGATCAATATAATAGATACTCCAGGTCACTCTGATTTTGGGGGTGAAGTGGAGCGTATCCTAAATATGGTGGAAGGGATCCTTCTAGTGGTACTCCTTCTAACTGTAGTTTGTTTCCTCCATTAGGAATTTTGTTACATATTCCCTTATATAAAAATGCTTCATTTTCTTTTTTGTAGTGTGGCTTCTTGTAATATATAGGGTTTATGAAGCTGCTCTTTGTATTTGTAGGTAGATTCTGTTGAAGGACCAATGCCACAGACAAGATTTGTCTTGAAGAAGGCTTTGGAGTTTGGTCATTCAGTTGTTGTGGTTGTGAATAAAATAGATAGACCTTCTGCTCGCCCAGATTTTGTTGTCAATTCTACTTTTGAACTCTTCATTGAACTGAATGCCACTGACGAACAAGTATGTTGGTTATCAACTTATCATATGACTTAAATAGTTGTAGTTTTTGTGTGTTGTTTACAAATTGGGTTGGAGCTTGGAAGTTTGTATTTGGTCAAAACTCTACTGTGATTTCTTTATTCCCAATGATCTGTAGGAATATTATTACAATAAATCATCTTTTTTTTCTGCTTGCAGTGTGACTTTCAAGTGATCTATGCAAGTGGTATAAAAGGGAAAGCAGGTTTGTCTCCTGAAAATCTGGCAGAAGACCTTGGTCCATTGTTTGAATCCGTCATTAGATGCATCCCTGGACCGCGCATTGACAAAGATGGTGCTCTTCAAATGCTGGTTAGTAGTTGCTAGTTATATCACTTCTTAGTCTTTTTTATTCTATTTTTCTATTGATTTATCTTTTCATTATGGTTAGCTTATTTTTGTTCCTGCTAATTTACCAGCACAAGGGAAATAGAAAATAAAGAAGCAAGTGAAGATCTTGACCAGTTTATTTATGAGAAAATAAACAATGACAACCCTGTTAAATTTCTGCTTGACTCTGATAATGCTATTTCTGTATACAAGATCTAATTTGTTTTTACATATGCTTATTTGTCAACTAGGTGACAAATATTGAATATGATGAACATAAAGGGCGTATAGCAATTGGGCGTGTGCAAGCTGGAGTTTTAGAAAAAGGCATGGATGTTCGAGTGAGTATTTTGTTCTTCATTTTTGTGAATTCATTCATACTCACATGTTACCCTTTGCTTCTTTGAGTTTATCTTACTACCAGGGATAAATATCTGTACTTCCATATAATAGTGAATTTTATATACTTTACAAACAGCTATATTTTAAGTCTTACATTCACTTCTCTAAATCTTGTATTTTTGAGTTGTGGGCGAGTTGTAGTAGAGATTATTGTGGAACACAAATGAATGAATCCATTCAGTTCAAAGTTTGATGTAGGATATAGATTATTTTAATCTGTTTTTGAAAGTAAAAGACCTCCAGTTAAATAAGTCTATGTGAGGAGAAGTAAGAGAGTAAGAGGGGATCATAACTTCTGAGAAACACAATAGTAACTGTAATAATCAGTTTATGACAGCACCTAGAGAATAAAAGTGGATACATAAAGAGAGGATTAGTGGTATTCAAGTAATATTCAGGGGGTAAACGTGATCTCGTTCATTGGGGCAGTGATTGGGAATTAGGGATTCTACATTCTGATCCTGTTTCTATCAGCATACCCCTTATTCGTTGATTTTGTCCAGGTATGTACTTCAGAAGATTCATGTAGATTTGGAAGAATTAGTGAGCTCTACGTGTATGACAAATTCAGTAGGGTTCCTGCAGATAATGTGGAGGCAGGTGATATATGTGCAGTGTGTGGAATTACTGACATTCAGGTAAAGATTGAGGGTTTTGGATAAAATGCATAATCTTGTATCACAGTAACCTTTTTAACCTTTACAATGCTATACTCAGATTGGGGAGACAATTGCTGATAAAGTATCTGGGAAGCCACTACCTTCCATCAAGGTGGAAGAACCAACAGTGAAAATGTCTTTCTCCATAAACACTTCACCTTTTGTTGGCCGTGAGGTATATTAATGCTTTGCCATAAAAATGTTCTGTATTATCTCTTTCTCTGTTAGTTAGGCACAACCATTGCTGCTATGTTCAGCTTCTTTCTTGGTAACAGTGTAATTTGTGCTTTTCACAGCTATGTCATAGATCAGCTAAAATGTATTGTAATTTTTCAGGGAAAGTATGTTACTAGTAGGAACCTAAGGGATAGGCTTTATCGTGAACTTGAGCGGAATCTGGCTATGAAAGTTGAAGATGGTGAAACAGCTGATACATTTGTTGTCAGTGGGCGTGGAACTTTACATATCACTATACTCATAGAAAATATGTGAGTGTTGTGAATATTTCATTTCTCATTGATTATTATTATTCTTCAAGCTCTTTAAATAATATTGCATCTGCAGGCGAAGAGAAGGCTATGAATTCATGGTTGGACCTCCCAAAGTTATCAACAAGAAGCTGAATGACAAACTGTTGGAACCGTTTGAGGTAATATCTCAATCAATTTTTTACTGCTTTTCAAAAGCAGAAAAATTAAGATTTTTGTTTTGAAACGCCCAGCCAAATTTCTATCCTTTTTGGTGTGGGACTTACAAAATTAATTCTCTTCTTTTTATCCTCTATTTCTTCTACTCTTCTTCCCTACATTAGAAAAAAAAATCTTACACATTGTTTTCTTTCCTCTCACTCTTTTGTACACATCCGAACAAAGTGAAGAGAAATTTTAGTTTTTTTCTTCAACTTTATTCATATTAACAATGCATCTTTTTCACTCTATTTCTCTCTTTTTTTCTTTCTTTTCTTCCTATTCTTTTTATCATCCTAACAAAGAATAAATTTCTTTTATAATTCATTGCACGTTTTAACAAGAGGATGTGTTGCAGATTGCAACTGTGGAGGTACCAGAAGAGCACATGGGAGCTGTTGTTGAACTTCTTGGCAAGAGACGGGGACAGATGTTTGACATGCAAGGAGTTGGGTGTGTAAATTCTTTCTTTGCTTCTATTTTGAACGTGATATACTTGTTATAGGAACAAAGCATTGAAGTTAAGCAAAACTTCTAAGAGAATCATCATCATGGAAATGAGTTTCTTTGTTTAGTACATTGGGAGTTCTATCTTGTGTTGTTTTGGATTAATAGATTAGATTCACGTAAAAGACATTGATGATATCTTTGTTGGCTATAATAATTGATGAAAAGTTCACATTTATCAACTACACTTGCATAACATTTGATCTGATACTGACAACATTTATTTCTGTGTTAGATCGGAAGGAACTACACTACTCAAATATAAGATCCCAACACGTGGTCTTCTTGGATTGCGGAATTCAATTTTAACCGCCTCCCGAGGAACGGCTATTCTCAACACCGTCTTCGATAGCTACGGGCATTGGGCCGGTGACATTAGTACCCGTGATCAAGGCTCATTGGTAATGTCTGCATTGAAAGAAATTTGTAGAGCATGGTACTCCATAATTCCATTGTTTCCCTCAGTCATTGATGAAGTTATGGAATTTCAGGTTGCTTTTGAGGATGGAGCAAGTACTTCTTATGCAATCTCTAGTTCACAGGAGAGGGGACAGATGTTTATTGGACCTGGTGTGGAAGTTTATAAAGGTCAAATTGTTGGCATCCATCAGCGACCTGGAGACTTGTCCTTGAATGTTTGTAAGAAGAAAGCTGCTACCAACATTCGTTCCAACAAGGAACAAACAGGTAACACTCAAGTTATGATGTACTGATGCAATACATATGTATCGGATACAAGACAACACGTAACTAATACATCCATACACTTATTTTTAAAATAATAAACACGATACATGATATATGTATATCGAAAGTTATACAAAAATTCTTAAAAACATAATATATATATATATATATATATATATATATATATATATATATATATAATTTATATTGTGTGAATCCAAATTAAAATCAAATATATTAAACATTTTCAACATAAAATTTTATAAATTATTGTCATCATAAATGTATTACTGATTTATATAATAGATACTTCAATGATAATTATCGGTAAAGTATTATAAAATATCGGATACGAATACGTGTTGAACACAGATACGGGATACGAATTGAAGTTTCGGTACATCATATGTTATCTTATATGAAACACACATTCGAATAACATGGTTTGATGATCTTTAGTTCCTCAGTTAAAGCAGTACTACTGAACTGAATTCAAATGATATAATCTTTTGATTAATTTTAACTTCAACATTGTTTTGTACCATTGAAGAAATAATGCTGCTTCAATAATCTTGAAGAAATGTGTGGTAGTGGTATGCTAATAGGCCAGAAAGGTTTAACTTACTTTATTCCCTTGTGCAGTGATTCTTGATACACCATTAGACTATAGTCTGGATGACTGCATTGAATACATCCAAGAAGATGAACTTGTAGAGGTCACCCCAACAAGTATCCGAATGTGCAAGAATCCAAAATTAGCAAGGAAACCAAGGTAGACTTTCACTGTGAAGCAGTAACTTGCAAATGCTTTTTGAGTTACCAGTTACTACAGCTGAAGCTGCATGACTCATTAATGCTGTTGCTGCTGAATCGATGAAGAAGTAAATCACTACCAGTGATGTAGTGTCACATATTCTTCCAAAGCTGCATGCAGAATAATATAGGAGCTGCTGAAAGCCGTATTCAATATTCATTATAGGTATTGGTCACAGTTGATTTAAGGGGATAAAGTAACATTACAGAGTTTTGTTTACTTGCTTTGTAAAGTCCATATTTTAGCAGAAAGGAACTTGAAGATATCAATTCTTCATATTGGTTGGCAAATAGCAACACCACACCTTGGGTTAAATTTCCAGTGAGATCACTGATTTTGAACTACCTCACCAATCTTCACGTATTGATATTTAGCTTTTACTTTGAATGAGTGACAAGCTAGAAAAACATTTCATGCAAGACTAAGATTTTTTCATTTAAGAAAATTAGTCTTGGATCATGTTGGAGATCTTATATCAATTCGAAATAAGGTAAGTTTATATTATATAAGTGAGTTTAAATATTACATTACAAGTTGATTTTGTGTGATTGAATTATGTTTAAAGTTCATATCTTAATAGATCATGTTGGAAAAACATTCTTTGGTGAACATGTTGAAACAAAAGTTATAGACATTCAATATATATATTTTTTGTATATATACAGTGGAGTTGAATTAGATTTAAAGTTTACTTTAATGTTGGAGAAACATTTTTTGGTGAGCCTATTTAAAAAAAATTATAGAGGTGCAATATTTTATATATAGTCATGTAATTAAAGAACTTTCAATATTTTACCAATGTCTACTAATAAAGATTTATTTTGTGTCAAAAATCAAACACATGGTGTGGTCGTGGAGTCTCACTTGTGAAAGACTCGCAAATTCTTAGGTGATAGTCATAAAACAAGAGATATGATTAAAATCTAAATCAGCATTAATTCTGTAGGTATTGTATGCTAAAGTCATTAAATATTCAAAGGTATATGGTGATGCTCATAATAACAAGGTAGTCAAAATCGTGGTCTAGAACATGAGATTATACGAATCTATGATCTTTTTCTCCATCTTCGATCTCGCTTCACTTAAAATTCGTGATCTTCACAGATTTTGTTGGATTGTCGTTGTAAATTGCAAGTGGTGTGGGAGTAGGGATTCTCGCGATGCAGTCCCTCCAAATGGTGAAGGAGAAGCTGATAGAGCTCGCGATGGTGCTTCTCTCGTGGCCTCACATCACAATCCTTTCTAGTGGTGAGGGAGAATAAGGGGGTAGACCTTGCGGCGGTGGTGCCTCCACAAACGACAACTCTGATGATGATGACTCTAACGACATCAACATACCTAATAGTGGTGACGACCTCTCTACAAGTCCCTTTATGAGGATTGATGGAATTGGGACCTCTTTTAAAACCCTATTATTTTAAACATATTAAAGTCCAATTTTGAAGTTCAATTAGTGACAATGAAAGGTAAAAATACATGACCGTAAAAGTTACCATTACCCCAATAGGTAAAAGTAACTCCCTCTCTTCCATAACATACAACAAGTGGCACTCTAAGTTTCTTTTTTTTTTTTTAAAAAAAGGGACACTGAACTACCACCCCCTCTCTTCTCTCTTTGTTCTCTTTTTTTTTCACTCTGCCTAGTGTACCCAAACTTCACTGCACCCCCTGTACCCAAATGCCATACCCACCCACAATTTCTCCCTTTGTTTCTTTCACGACATCACCACACTACTTTGTTTATCCAAACTCTTCACAACATCCAAACTGCAGTCCAATATGCATTCTTACTTATTAAAATGACTTCAAAATCTGTTATACTCGTGGCTCAAAAAAATGCTTCAAGAAATAGGAGTGATATAGTTTTGAAGCATTGTAATTCTGTTGCTGTGATACTAGGAAACTTCAATGTAAATATTGTCAAAAGCTAGTAACAGAGGGAGTTTATTGATTGAAGTGTCACTTGGTTAGTACTCAAAAGAACGTTGGTGCTTGCAAGGATGTTACAAATGAAGTGAAGAAAGAAATGTGGTAAATTGTTATTGGTTTGCAACAAAATTTAAACAAGAAGCCAATGCTTAATATGAAGGAGGAAACAACAGAAGCTGGTGAGAAAAGAAAAAATAGTAAAGCATCAAGCAACAATCCTACAAATATTTTTAAGAATACAGTATTTAGTACACAAACTACCATCAAGAACATGTTTAAGAAAGGTATGAGAGAGGAAGTTTGTCAAACAATTGCTAGATTCTTCTATAACAATGTTATACCTTTCAATGTGGCAAAAAGTGAAGAGTTCATTACTATGCTTGATTTGGTTCCAAGACATGGCCTTGGTTTTAAACCTTCATCTTATCATGATATTATAGTTAAATATTTGAAAGAGGAAGTTCGAACTACATCCCTTGCTTTACAAGCACATAGGGATGAATGAAAAAAAAGGATGTATTATTATGACCGATTTTGGACAGATAGGAAAAGAAGGACAGTAATAAACTTCCTAGTGAGCAACCTAAAGGAAATTGTGTTGTTGAAGTTCATAGATGCATATGCAATATCTAAAACAATTGAGAAAATATTTGATATGAAGGATAACATTGTTGAAGAGGTAGGAGAAGAAAATTTCATTCAAGTTGTCACAAATAATGCAATAAACTACAAAGTTGCTAGTCAAATGTTTATGACAAAAGAGAAAAAAGCTATTTTGGACATCGTGTGCTGCACATTGTGTTGACTTAATGTTGGAGGACTATGTGAAGAAGATCTCCATTCATGGGAGACAATTCCAAAAGGTAAAAAAAATGACTACCTTTATCTATCAAGATCTTCTCTAATTTCTCTACTACAATGTTTCACAAAAAGAAAAGATTTGGTGAGGCAAGTGTTACTCATTTCGCTACATCGTACCTGACATTAGGATGCCTACATAAGAATAAAGGACCTTATAATGCTCATTGTTTCCATTGAATGAAATTCTATTATTTCTTTACTTCTGAATTTCTTATTTTTATACACCAAAATGTTTCGTTAATCTTCCCCTTTATTATTAAACAACCAATTAGTTTAAATTACATTAGTCTTTATGGGAAATGATATCTCTGAAATTGTCCACTGTATAAAAGAAATTAACACACATATATGACGCATATATTTTCAGTAGTATAATCTAAAATATTTTAGTTTATATATATATATATATATATATATATATATATATATATATATATATATATATATATATATATATAAGGTTTAATCATGTCTTTGGTCCCCATTTTAGAGTTAAAATCTCAATTTGGTCCCATTTTTTATTAAAAAGTCTCAAATTTGCCCTTTCTGTTAAGTTTGGTTAGACATCGTTAGGTGAATAGTGACATGGCAAGGTTGACCAGTGCTAGAACAGTGACGAGGCAAGGAAACAATGACGTGGAATGACAAGGGTAATTTTTACGTAGGGAATTTTTTTAAAATATTATATTACTGAAATTAGGTTTAGGGTTTTAAAATTAGAAAGGTTGGGAAAATTTGGGGATTGTGCGATTGGAAGTTTTTTCGAGTGCGCTCATCCGTTTGGAAAACAAATGTTAGTTTTGTTGGTCAATAGTAATGTATTATGGAATATTGTGCTTATTTCAGTATGGGTCTGTGTCATGGCATGTGCTCCTTTCTTTTTTCATTGTGGTCCCTCCATTTGAAAGTGATATTGTGTGTTAGTGTACTTTGTATTTTAAAATATTTTTAATGTTTGTCAGTATTTGAATGAGAAGTCCGTAGTTAGAATTGTGAAATTGTGGTGGATGTACGGGGAGTTAATATGTTAGTTATAGGGATATCTTTTGTAGGCTTTGTATCGTTGTATATTTTTATAGTTTGAACTCTTATAAAAATTATATTAATATATTTTTTATTTTGTTAATCTCCTTTTAAATATTATTATAAAATCTTTTATTTTATTAATTTTATACTAATAAAATGAAACGTTACACTTATCCTTTGGACAAGCTTATCATACTTTTGACATAACATCGTTTTATCGAAGAAAAAAGAAGATAGAAAAGAGATTTTCCAATTTTTTTTTCCATAAATTCGTCCTCTCGTGTTCTAGAATCAAAGAAAATAAATTTCCTCAGAGAGACTTTTCAAACATTAAATTGAAACAGAAAAGAGTGGTATACATGATTACTATTTAATATTTTAATTTTAAAGTAAATTCATTCATGAGATCTTTTTATTGAACTTCTATTTTCTTTGTTTTAATAGAAAGAAAATACGTACTCAAACTTACGTGAGGCTTTAAACTTTATCACATCCATCCTTTTTTTTTTCTATTGTAAAAGTCTATCATGTCTATAAATTCGTGTTATGACGCAACATAGATGTAAAATTCCCCTAAACGAACAAATAAAATTAATAAATGTAATTTGTTCTAAGAAAAATCATCACAAATCTCTATTAGTAAGCATGGAAGTGGTTTATATACATAATATGATACTTAAAAACATCTTCTAACATAATCAATTATATTCTCAAATATTATATGAGATTTATATACACAAATTGATTATGTTATTAAATATAATAAACTATAAATAATTATTTTTATCGCATTTCTTGTGGTTTTGAATAGAAAATAGTATCAATTTTGGATTTTCAATTTTCGTATTTATTCTGTTTTGGTTTTCTTCATTTCCTTTTTATTTTCTTACCAGTAAATGTGTGTCTTTACATCTTTTGAAGTAAACAAGTGGTTAATTTTTTTCATCCAAACCAAACAATGGATAATAAGAAAAAAAAGGGAAACTTTCATCTAGATTTGTAAAATAGCAAAGTCCCAATTAACTGCAATTATAAAAGTATTAGTTCTGTACCAATGAGTTTAGAAAACTTACGATAAAAAAAAAGTTACTACATGTTTTTCCTTTTTTTATAATGATGTTATAAATTTTTACATATTATTTAAAAGCCAAAAAAAAATAATAATAATATTTTTCATCGTGTGTTGTCACTTTCTAAATTGAGATGAGTTTCGTGAGGCATTGTTGTGCAATATATTTTCTTTATATATAAGTTTATTTATTTCAATTTTCTTAAATTTGATTTTCTTTATATACATGAGTTAGTTTAAATAAATTTCTTTCCATCCACACAACAGCAACAGACAAACAGAGATTGTTCCAGCACCAACACTTTTCAACAATCCCAACAATTAATAATGAATTAATTAGTTAACGAAGCTTGTTTTTGTAACAGAGACAGGTAGCGTGACACGTCAGCTTTGCCAAAAATAAAACCCGCACGAAACAAAAGCCAAGTACCGCAGAGGACAAAAATGGAAATACTCACATTTTCCACGCCATTAAAGTTAGAGAGAAAAAAGAAGAAGAAGAAGCGCAAAAGAGAGGGTCAAGGAAGAAGAGGAGGAAGAAGAAGAAGAAGAAGACGGAGACGCTGGACCCTGCGTCCGCGTTTCTCATTCATCCTTCACTCTCTCCAAAACCCTCCTTTCTCATTTTCATATTCCTTCACATATTATTATTCTTCCAATTCATTCTCCCATTTTGAAAAAGGTGTAACGCATTGTAGTTATGGGGAACAGTTGCGTCACTCCGGTGAGGCTAAGAAGGGAGAGGAGGCAGCGGAAGAAGGAGGAGGCGGCGGCCAAGAAGCTCGTCGTGCTCAAGGAACCCACGGGCCGGGACATTGGGCTGCGCTATGAATTGGGCAAGGAGCTGGGCCGAGGGGAGTTCGGCGTCACCTACCTCTGCCGCGACAAGGAGACCAAGGAGGAGTGGGCGTGCAAATCGATATCCAAGAAGAAACTGCGAACCGCCATTGATATCGAGGATGTGCGCAGAGAGGTGGAGATCATGCGCCACTTGCCCAAACACCCCAACATCGTCTCGCTCAAGGACACATTCGAGGACGACAATGCGGTTCACCTCGTCATGGAGCTCTGCGAGGGCGGCGAGCTCTTCGACCGCATTGTCGCGCGCGGCCACTACACCGAGCGCGCCGCCGCATCCGTCGTCAAAACCATCGTCGAAGTCGTCCAGGTTCGCTGCCATATCCTTTCTGTTTACCGTTTTTGCATGATCGTTAACTCGTCTTTCTTTTTCGCGTGTAAGTTAAATTTAGCGCCAACACGCGTCGTTGGATGGTGGTTGCCGCGGTAGGGGTGTCAAATTGGTCCAAACCTATGAGCAAATCCGCTCAGCGCGGAGACCCGGTTCGGTTAGATTGAAAAAAAAAAAAACTTTCTTTTGAATTTTGAACCGTATGAACCCAATTCACTAATCTGGGTTTGAGGTAGGTCCGTGGTGGATTAACTCCTACTCATTTCTATATATGAATTTTTAATCCCACGAGAAATCACTATTGATTTTTCTGCATAAATAGCTGGGTAGAACCAACCACCCACACTGTTGCTTTTCCAATAAATATATAAAACAAATTCAGAGTCTATCTGCCAGAACTCGCTAATATCTGATAATTCGAGTTGGGTAGCAAAATTTTTTATTTGTTATAAAGTAAGATGGGTTAATTTGACCCATTTTTAACTCTGAGCCAGATTAAGGTAACCCATTTTCATCTCAACATACGGTGAGCCGGGTGGGCTCACTTTCTAGACCCTATACCGTGTTACCGTATACGGTTCAAAGTCTCGGTTTCCAAGTTGCAGAAGGGAGAATTGTTAGAATGGTAGATGACTTATGAAATGAAAAAAAGAATTCTTCAGTAATCAAACTTCAATAATTTGCATGATGGAGTTTTACATTAGCTTTTGATACAGATATCAAGCATAAATTTTAACTGATTAGAGAAGAATAATAGAAGCAGTAACGCAGTTGCATTGATTTTTTTTTTTTTTAATTGTAGTCAAATATTAGATTAGATTACGGATTTAATTAATATAAAGTAATGGTTTAGATTCTCCAGAAAAAAGTAATGATTTAGGTTGTTTTAACCTCTGAAGTTTTGAAATATTGGTTGGTTTGGTGCTTGTCTTGGAATTTTAAAAAGGCTAAAATGAGTATTACGTGATGTTGATGTTATTAGTGATAAATATTGACAAATAATTTTGGATGATAAAATAATGTTGAGATATTAGGTATTAAATTAACTGATGGTGTTGTAGTTTTATGTTATTTCTCTTTTTTATTCATTGTGGGATCAGAAAAAAAAGTTCTTCATCTCTGTTGCTAATTTTTAAATGATGAATAATTTGAAGTAAATTGAAATTTTAGTTGTGGTATTACTTTGAAATGAAAGAAATAGCATAACAATTACGTAATTAATTGGTGTGTGCAATTCAGTGTTTTGTTTAAAATCGGTGCTGAAGACTCAGTATTACTATATTTTCTTCTGCTATGTTTTTGTTTACCTTTTATGGGAGTTTCTACGTTTATCAGATGGATGTTGATGAAAGACTGTTTTGTATATCTCACTTATCAGACCTTCAAATAAATGATATATTATGCATGAATGGCATTTTAACCTTTGGAGTTGAAATATTGGGACTGGTATGGTTTGTTTCTTGGTTTCTATGAATATTATTTGCTCTTCACTGCAATGTGCTTGGAGTGTTTCTCTCTCTCTATATATATATTATTGGTTATTCTAAATTTGATATTAAATGATCACTCTTTTGTATTTGTCTTTTTTGTGGTTTAGATGTGCCACAAACATGGTGTGATGCATAGAGATCTCAAACCTGAGAACTTTTTGTTTGGAAACAAGAAGGAGTCAGCACCTCTGAAAGCAATTGACTTTGGATTGTCGGTTATCTTCACACCAGGCAATGCTTTGGCTATTTATTAAATCTCGATGCTGTTGTTTGATCCTCAACATTTTGATGCTGCCATGCCTTTACAATAAGCTGAAGTTTGCCTTTTTCTGCAGGTGAAAAGTTTAATGAGATAGTTGGAAGTCCATATTACATGGCTCCTGAAGTATTAAAGCGTAATTATGGCCCTGAAGTAGATATTTGGAGTGCTGGAGTAATTCTTTACATCTTACTTTGTGGTGTTCCACCTTTTTGGGCAGGTTAGTTTTGTATTATGAATGATGTTTCTGGCATTTGCGAGAGTCTTAGATCTTAAGTAGCTCACTTATTTAGGTCAATGTGTGTGGGTTTTGCCCTTTTGTACTAACAACAAATATGTACTATAGTAATGTTAGAAAAATAATTCTTTGCGTTGGAAGAAAAATATTATGTCTTAGTTACAACATAGAAAAAGAATTATTTACTCGTAGTGATCTTTTAACATAGAAAAAGATTATTTGGTGCTCGTATGAATAGTGTTTCGCTTATCGTCGATCGTTTAGTAAAATTTGTGTCATACAATTATTTCTTGCTATTATTGTCTCTGATATATTCGATTCTCTAAATGTTTTGTCTTGAATGCAGAAACTGAACAGGGAGTTGCTCAATCAATTATTCGGTCTGTCGTTGATTTTAGGAGGGAACCATGGCCCAAGGTTTCTGATAATGCAAAAGACCTTGTGAAGAAGATGCTTGATCCTGACCCAAAGCGCCGGCTTACTGCACAAGAAGTGTTAGGTATACATATATATATGCATTTCGTATAACTGCTTAGGGAGATTAAGTGTAGAATTATTTGGTTTTTTTCTTATAAGATGGACTTTTATGATAAAAAGTTTGCTGACAAAAATGTTCACTAAATGCAGATCATCCATGGTTACAGAATGAAAAGAAAGCTCCTAATGTTTCATTGGGAGAAACTGTTAGATCAAAGCTCATGCAATTTTCTGTAATGAACAAGCTTAAGAAAAGAGCTTTGAGGGTAATGTTCTAAACCGTATTTGAACAATCTTATGGGAAATACTCTCCAAAATCTTAAGGGAAAATTGTTTTAACACTATGTTCTGTTGACTTTCATGTGAACAGGTGATTGCAGAACATTTGTCATCAGAAGAAGCTGCTGGAATAAAAGAGGGATTCGACCTGATGGATACAGGCAATAAAGGCAAAATTAACATTGATGAGCTGCGAGAAGGGTTGCAGAAACTAGGTCACCAAATTCCTGACGCAGATGTACAAATACTTATGGAAGTTGTGAGTACTTTTTCACTTTATCTCTTTTTGTTCTTCAATTTATGGGTGGAGAAAAAAGTAGTTTCTTCTCTTGTTTTTCAAAATTATTTTCGTTGTAATATATGAAACTAAGTGTAAACTTTGGATGGGTGCTGCTTAATACAGGGTGATTCAGACAAAGATGGGTATCTAGATTATGCAGAGTTTCTTGCCATATCTATTCATCTGAGAAAGATAGACCATGATGAGCACATTCACAAAGCCTTCCAATTTTTTGATAAGAATAAAAGTGGATATATTGAAATTGAAGAGTTACACAATACCTTAGCTGATGAGGTTGAAACAAACATCGACGAAGTCATCAATGCAATTATGCATGATGTTGACACAGATAAGGTCAGTATATTTGAATTTGATTTTATATGTATGTATATTATACATACATTATTGAATTTGAAAGAGTTTGTGTTGATGTGATTGCAGGATGGAAGAATAAGCTATGAGGAATTTGCTGCAATGATGAAGGCTGGCACAGATTGGAGGAAAGCATCAAGGCAGTATTCAAGAGAGAGGTTTTCTACCTTAAGTCAGAAGTTGTTCAAGAAGGACGGGTCTTTGCAGTTAAACAATGGCGGTAGCTGAATTTAGAAATCACAATCTGTTTTACTCCCAAAAACTCATCCTTTTACTGTTTTCCCTTCATCCTTATTCTTTTCTCAATTTTTTCTTATAACCAATGCCCTTAGCTTACTGTTTAAGCAATTAAAGGTCAAAAGTTTTATTCAAAACTGTAACACAATTCTCTTTTGTAATTTTCAATGCCTTTCTAATATTACAGGTTTTCTATTTACAGATTCATTAACATTTGGGCTCTCTGTCTCTGTATGTATATATTATACATTATTCAATTTCAATGATCAAAATATACAAATAATTATAACAAAATATATTTAAATTATCTAAAGTATGAACTAATTTCTTGTCATTGTTTGTTGCTTGTTCGTTTCTGGTTTCTAAATTTTCACTAAAATGTTATATGGTGAAGATAAGAATATGTTTAGTGACCTAAAGTTCATGTGCGATTTATATAGTTTTATTCATTATTCAATGATATATTTAGTCTATATACAATCTCATATTATAAGACGATGAATTCAATATATGGAAATTTTCACTTTTTTTCGTGTACATATTTTGTTTGTCAATTTTATATAGAGATACGATTAGATGGTGATTTGCTTACTTTTATTCTAAGTTGTTTTTGTTGGTTGAAAATGTCATTTGAGATAGGAGTTGGTGAAACATGGAGGTTTCAAAACGTGAGTGTATTTTTTTTTTTAAATAGTTGTGATTATATTATAATTATATGGAATTTTAAACTAACATAATAAAAAAAATAGACAATGAAGATAAGAGATGACGTATATTAACAATTTAGAGAAATAAAATTGGTTTAGTAGGTCTAGAGGGAAGGTGAAAGACATGATAGGTTCAATTCTCTCTCTTAACAAAAACTAATAACTAACATTTGTTGATAAAAAAAATAATAAACTCAAATACAATAATTATTGACAACACTTTTCATTGAATGTTCATTATTTTAAAAAATCATTATCACATGTCTCAATAAAAGTTTTGATGTAAAATCAAGAAAGAAGAGTTTTATTACATTTCAAGAAAATTTTTGGACTTTTTTTCAAATGTCATCTCATAAAAAATATTTAGATGATAATTTTGTATGTAAAGTATAATTAGTTGATGGTAGTTGTATATGAAGAAATATAACGTATGCAACTTTAGTGTTTAATTGATTTACTTATTTAAAATCTTTAGTTATACACACATGAAATGTAAAAAGATGCAAAAAAAAAAAAAAAAAAAAAAAAAAAAAAAAAAAAAAAAAAAAAAAAAAGAAAAAAAAAATTAAATTTTTATTTT
>Ga0214542_1000439_pt1 | contig 74310 bp, 30 predicted proteins | sample CNSS1metaG_FD_160096 | JGI IMG/M metagenome (GOLD analysis project Ga0214542, IMG submission 160096) | Root nodule microbial communities from cowpea collected in UCLA plant growth center, Los Angeles, California, USA - CNSS1 | ecosystem: Host-associated > Plants > Roots > Nodule | place: USA...
AAAGATTTTATTTATTTATATTTAAAAAAAAAAAAAAAAAAAATATATATATATATATATATATATATATATATATATATATATATATATATATATATATATATATACTTTATAATGAGTTGGGTATTGCCCCCGAAATAAGCATAATAGGCCTATTGATTTTCTTCACAAATTGTAAAAATTAAACATATTATACAACTAAGTATACTTCTGAAGTTAATTAATTTAGATATTGATAGCGAAATTATACAGCAATTTTAAAAGTATGAAAAATGTGTACATTATTCATGAAAGTATATATTTTTGAAAAATGTCATTAGAGTTTATTGTTATGAATCCAAGCCTAATATCTAAATATAAATATTATAAATTTATTGTATTCATTAAAGTGAGGAAGTTTTAATGAGAAATGAGAGAAAGTGAGGAAGAGGTGCCTCCGGAGACAAAAAATAATAATAATTTGTGATAAATACGACACTTTTATTTATTCATTTATCTCTCTATTTATTTATATTTATTGTCCAACATATATAATAAATTATGCATGTAATCATACATCTATCAAAACTACGTACAAATAGGTGAACAAATTAGGGTACGTGTAGCATAAAATTATGCTTGTAGGGTAATTATGGAGGGGACAAAGCCTTTGAAAATTCAGTTTGAAAAAATTCCTTTATCATGAGACTGTGAAATATGCGTCGATGAATAGTTAATGATTAAGACTTGACATCTTTTCCCTCTTTGCCACAAAAACCTATTATGGTAACTTAAATAGTCCGGTGCTATGATCAACTATTTGAAGAAGTTGCCACTGGATAACGATGTGTTTTCTTCATTTGATTCAATAAAAACAGGGGAAAAAGGAAAAAAACAAAAACAATAATTTCTAAATTCAAATTTCCGTATTCTATATAAATTAACGGGTGATCCGTCAATCATAGGTGAAACAAAATATCTAATAAATCTCGTTAGGATATATTTTTTTAAATGATTTTAATATCATGTTAGAAATAAGCTTTAAGTATAATTCAACCTCGCAAAATGGGTTTGTAAGATGAGGTTTAACATGTAACAAAATGTCCGTGCTCTAGAAATTAATTGGTGGTTAGTAGTGGAGTGAAACAAAATGTCCAATAAAATGTTAAGATAAGTTTTTTAAAAAATGACTCTAATACCATATTAGAAATAGGCTTTAAGCGTAACTCAATCCCACAAAATCGGCTGGCTTGTAAGAAGAAGTTTAACATGTAACAAAATGTTCGTGCTCTAGAAATTAATGGGTGGTCCGTTAGCAGTGAGGGTGAAACAAAATGTCCAATAAATCTCTCTAGGATAAGTTTTTTAAAAAATGACTCTAATACCATGTTAGAAGTAAATTTTAAACCTACACCCCATATATATATATATATATATATATATATACTATAAAATTGTCTTATCTTGATACGAGAATTTCAACATAACCTCTCAAAATATACATTAATAAAATACACGAAACTTCCAACACAACTCTCTAAATATACATTAATAAAATAAAATAGGTAAAAATACTGTTTGAGATGCAAAACCCTGTTTAACATGTATAACAAACATCAAACAAGTAGTAGTCAAGTAAACAAAACATGTTTTTCAACTTTGCGATTGTAGCGCAGCGATTCCTAGTTCGACTAGTTCAACATTTAAACATGAGAGTTGTGGAAAATATTTAATACAAAAACGAAAATGATGGCAGAAGAATATTTCTATAGAAAAATGGTCATCGATGTTGACATAAGATAAAGCTATTTTGCTTATGCACGAATGCAAATAAATGTAAATTTGACTTTTGTCGCATGGTTGCATCATAGATCTTCCAAAAGAAATATCTTTTTCAATTTGTCATCATTCTCCTCTTCTTATACATTGTTTGTAAGTATGTGCTTCTCGAAAAAGTGTAAACAATAGTTAAAGTTTAGTTTTGTACTCAATTTTTTTTTGTTGGAGATAACAAATTTGTAAATTTGTTTATATATTATTTATTTTATTCATCTTGACTCAATACAAGAATCCCGGTTTCACACGTAAATTTCTTAAATGACTTTATTTGATTTGGATAAACAAAATTGACCTCCTAATTATTAATTTATTTATAAACTGTGAAATGCATAAAGCTTTTTTTCTCTGAAGAAAAGAGTGGAAAGACTTTTAGGGGTCTTTTTTTTTCAATTTGATTTCATTATTTTTTAAAATTACAATTAATTTTTTTAAGTTACTCAATTATTTTCTTCATTCAAATTAATAGAAACGTTATTAAATAATGTGACATAAAAAAAACTTAAATATACATTTCGTCCTTATTTTTGTTATTTTTATTCAGTTTGTTTATCATTTTCGTTTTGTGTTCAATTAGGTCTTTATTTTTGTCAAATTTTGATCAATATAGTCATTTTTACTAACTGTATTTACATAGTCAACGTTTTTTAACCGTACATGTCACATGTCAGCTCCTGTTTTTTCTAATTATTTTCTTTTAATTTTAAGTCTTTTTTTTTCAAGTCAGTCACCTAGTGCAAGTAATAAGGGATTTTTGTAACTTATAATCAAATTTGTGGAACAACATCCCTTTGGATAATAAAAAAAAAGATTGATCAATAAATTTTCAAAAATTATACTAAAAGTATTAAGCAGCTCCCCACCTTTTGTTCTTTGTGTCCTACTTATTTGTCTATCTAGTTTTCCTTCTTCTTTTTTAAAGTCAGCCCCCTAGTACCAGCAATAAACGTTGATTTTTGCAACTTATAATCAAAATCGGGGTACATAAGAGGTACATGCCATTGGATGATAAAAAAAATTGAATTGATTAATAAATTTTAAAACATTATACGCAAAGTAATATGCAGCTCCCCAATTATCTTTTTGTTACGTCCCATTTATTTGCCTATGTAGTTTTGCCTCTCTCTTTTTTTCAACCTAACCATCTACTGCAAGCAATAAAAGAGTTGATTCTTGTAACTTATAATCAAATTTAGGGTACATAAGAGGTACATGCCATTAGATGATAAAAAAAAATTGATTAATAAATTTTAAAACATTGTACGCAAAGTAATATGCCAAAAAGATTGATTAATAAATTTTAAAATGTTGTACAAAAAGTAATACGCAGCTTTCAACTTATTTATTTATTATTCTCCATTTATTTGCCTCTCTGGTTTGACCTATTTTTTTTGCTAGCCACTCACCTTGGACAAACAATAAAGGTTGATCTTTGTAATTTATCATAAAATTTGAGTACATCAAAGGTACATCCCAAAAAGATTGATTAATAAATTTTAAAATGTTGTACCAAAAGTAATATGGAGCTCTCCACTTATTTATTTATTATTCCTTATTTATTTGTCTATCTGGTTTGACCTATTTTTTTTAGCCAGCCACCTTGAACAAGCAATAAATGTTAATTTTTGTAATTTATCATAAAATTCGGGTACATAAGATGTACATCCAAATAAGATTGATTAATAAATTTTAAAATATTATACGAAAAGTAATACACAACTCTCCACTTATTTATTTATTATTTCCCATTTATTAGTTTATTTGGTTTGACCTTTTTTTTTCAGGCCAGCCACCTAGTACAAGCAATAAAGGTAGATTTTTTTAATTTATGATAAAATTGAGGAACAAAAGGGTACATCCAAAAAGTTTGGTTAATAAATTTTAAAATGTTGTACGAAAAGTAATATGTAGCTCTCTATTTATTTATTTATTATTCCTAATTTATTTGACTATCTGGTTTGGCCTATATTTTTTCCTAGCCAGCCACCTAGTGCAAGCAATAAAAGTTGATTTTTGTAATTTATCATAAAATTCGGATACAAGTACATCCCAAAAAGATTGATTAATAAATTTTAAAATGTTGTACAAAAAAGTAATATGCAGCTCTCTACTTATTTATTTGTTATTTTTCATTTATTTGCCTATCTTGTTTGACCTACTTTTTCTTTCAAGCCAGCCACTAGTGCAAGCAATAAGGGTTAATTTTTGTAATTTATCATAAAATTCGGGAACATAAAAGAGGTACATCCTAAAAAGATTGATTAATAAATTTTAAAATATTGTACGAAAAGTAATACGCAGCTCTCTACTTATTTATTTACTTATTATTCCCCATTTATTTGTCTATCTGGTTTGGCCTATTTGTTTTTTTTTTCTAGCCAGCCACCTATTGTAAACAATAAGTGTTTGTTTTGTTGTAACTTATAATAAAATTCGGGATACATAAGAGCTACATCGCAAAATGATTGATTAATTAAATTTAAAATATTGTACAAAAAGTAATACGTAGCTCTCCACTTATTTATTATTCTCCATTTATTTGTCTATCTGGTTTGACCTATATTTTTTTCTAGCCAGCCACCTAGTGCATGCAATAAGGGTTAATTTTTGTAATTTATCATAAAATTCGGGTACACAAGATATACATCCCATTGGATAAAAAAAATTGATTAATAAATTTTAAAACATTTTACGAAAAGTATTAAGTAACTCCCAATTATTTGTTTATTACGCCCCACTTATTTGACTTTCTGATTTTGCTTGTTTTTTTTTTTCAAGCCAGCCTCCTAGTTCAAACAATAAGGTTGATTTGTGTAACATATAAAATTCGGGGTATATAAGAGGTTCATCCAATTGGATGATAAAAAAAAAATTATTAGTAAATTTTAAATAATTGTACAAAAGTGATATGTTGCTTCCCACTTATTTGTATATTATGTCCCACTTATTTTCCTACTTGGTTTGACTTATTTTCTCTTCAATCCAGTCACCTAATGCAAGTATAAGGGATGATTTTCGTAACTTATAATCAAATTTGTGGTACATAAGAAGTGCATCCCTTTGAATGATAACAAAAAAAAGATTGATAAAGAAATTTTAAAAAATTGTACGAAAAGTTTTAAGCAGCTCCCCACCATTGTGCCCCACTTATTTTCCTATTTGGTTTGGCTTATTTTTCTCTTCAATCCAGTCCCCTAGTGCAAGCAATTTGGATGATAAAAATATTGATTAATAAATTTTAATACATCGTACGCAAAGTAATACGTAGCTCCTCAGTTATTTTTTTATTACGTCCCACTTATTTGTCTATATGGTTTTGACTGTTTTTTTTTTTCAAGTCAGTCACATAGTGCAAGCAATGAGTGTTGATTTTTGTAACTTATAATTAAATTTGGGTACATTTCATTGGATGATAAAAAAAAGATTGATTAGTAAATTTAAAAAAATTGTACGAAAAATAATACGTAACTCTTCACTTCATTATGTCCTACTTATTTGCCTATTTGGTTTGTTCTATTTTTTTTCAAACTAGCCAACTAATGCGAATAATAAGGATTAATTTTTATAACTTATAATAAAATTTTGGAGACACGAGAGTAACATTTCATTATATACTAGTTTAAAGAATATTTTTATATGTTTACATTTTCAAAAACACCTTAAGTTTTTTATTTTACATTAACTTTACTTTTTTTGTTTGTTTTATTTTCTTCTTATACAATTATCATATTTTAATATATCACCATATTATGAACGAATGATATGAACTCAGGATAGTTAATGTATATAATCTGTGTGGAGAAATATATCAATTATAGTCCATATGCTTTGAAGTGCTTTGATATTTTCTTTAATTTTTTTTTAATTTTTTTAATGGACTGTAATTTATACTGAAAACTCTTTACTAGATATGCTATGAATTATATTTCCTGGTAAGTGATGCCCAAATAACTTAATATATTTATAATTTTTGGATGTTATATTTTACATGTGATATATCTCCTCTCTCTCTTTTTTTTTTCTACTTTTACTATAATTTTAAATCTCTTGTCTCCATCTTATGTTGGTAACTTACTGAAAGTGAAAACGACCAGTGATTTTAAAGAAATTATATGACCGAATTAAAAAAATTAATAATAGTAAAACAAAATGACCATTTGATACTAAAATATTAAGACTTTATAATATAATTGAAGAGGCCATAAAAAAAATTAAATGATGACATTAATTAAAATAATCCGTATGATAATATGAACAAAATGGTATCAAATCATTTAAATAATGTTTTTAACCAAATTCAATCCAGAATACAACAGAGGAAAAATTGCCAATGCGGATAGATTAATGGCCAGCGAAAAAAAAAAAAACTAGAAATGAAAACGGCGTCGTCGCGTTACCAAGGGTTATTCGCTAACTCACTCGCTCTGCTCTGGTTTGATTCGAGCGTGGAACTCGAATGTGGGGACTTCTTCGAACTCGAACGTGTTTGCGATATTCAGAGACTCTTCTTCATCAACCATGGAAGAAGAACGTAGGGTTTTGTTCTTTGTCCGCCGTTGACGGCCGTAACTGCCTTCTGGATCTGCCGGATATCGAGAAGGTTCTGACGGATATCAAAGCTGACGACGTTAAGGTGATACCAGTTCCCAAGCACTGCGATTGGGCTGATTTCATGGTTCTCGCCACTGGCAGGTCCACCTGGCACGTCAAGAACATCGCCCAAGCCCTAATTTACAAGGCACCACACCCTCCTTTCTTCGTCCCTTTTCTCGCTATATTTCCATTATTGATTTTCGATTGAAACTCAAAAGTGGTTTTCATTTTTGTGTAATTAACCAGGCTAAACAGAAACAGAGAGGAGCTGAACGAATGATGCTACCGAGTGTAGAAGGGGAAGCTGGAGGAAAGTGGATTGTCATTGATTCTGGTATCTCGTGCTTTTATAATGATTGTTTGTGTTCATTTTGTTGAGTTTAGAAAATTCATTACGGGTCGTTTGGACAATCTTCTTCAAGAGATAGTTTCTTCGGTTAGAATTAATTTATACATACCCAAATTTGTAGAATTGTTCTTATATAATTTTTTTATTTTTTTATTTTCTACCTTGTGCAATAAGCTAATTTAACTTACGAAGACATTCATTTATTTTATTTATATTTTTCTCACCTAAAGTAATTTTGAAGAAATTTGTCCGAGTCAACAAAATTGTAGTAGTGATAATGGCTGGTAACAGATACAATGTCATGAATTAGCATCTTGACTGCGGTTGCTAAATGTTCTATTCTTTTAGGAATGTTAGGTATTCACAGGCCTTGCCAATAATTCATATTTACGAAGAACTTGTTGACTATCTTTAATAGGGTCTTCTTTTTCAGAGACGTCAATTCCATCCACACGATAGATGTTGTGTGATGTTATAAAGTAGTAAACCAGTATGCAGATAGTGGTTGAAACTCACATCTGAGAGCTACTGATGCAGTTTAAGTGGAGACTTATACTCTTTCCTAGCTAATTGAGTGTGCTACCTGTGTGACTAGTTTCTTTGTTAGTACCAGAAAGTTGTTAAATTAACTTGTTGGTTCCACATCATTATTGTCTTAGCCTATGTTACTATGTGATATTTCATAAAGTCAGACAAGATAATCAGTTTCCACACTCTCCAACCTCTGATTTTCTTTCTTGCACTTATTCCAATTTCTTCACTGGTGAATGGAGCCAGCGAGTTACTGTTCTTGGGTAATTAGGGATGACAAGGTAAGACGAGTCATGTGAGCCGGCCCACAATCTCCTGTAAAAAAGTGCGGGTGGGCTGGACATTTAAACCCGTCAATCTGCATGGGGAAGTATAACCTGCAGCCCATGGGCCAAAGTGTGGGTGAGGCTGCCCTTCAACATTATGACTCTTCTATTGAAGAATTAATTGAATTTTATCTGTTACAACTAATCTAACATTGTGGTTTAATTCTTTTTATCTACTTCGAGAGGTGTTGCAATTTAATGATTCTTTGATGGATCACTTACTTGTTAACTCCTTTGATTGCTCAGAGCATCCCGTGGCTTGACAAGGCTTCGGGGAAAGAATTTCTTTGTTAGTTTTTAGCGTTTAGTAGGTCTTTTCTTTGTCACTTTTCTTCTATCAATCTCTTATTTTTGGATGATGTATGATTTTCTAGATCGGTGAACATTGCTTTTTATGTTATTAAAACTTTCAATTATTGGATTTATAGTTCTGACATGCCTTGCCTTGCTTTCCCTTTTTGGTTCAATTTTTTTTTTATGTTTAGGTAAAGTGATAGTTCATGCACTTGATGAAAAGGCCAGAGCTTACTACAACTTGGAGGGTCTTTGGACCCGAGGGACAATTCAAAATGAACCTGATGGGGTAAGTACGAAGCTAGCTTATATTGTTTTAACTTGCAAGATAGTTAGATGTAGTTTGGGTTTGTTGCAGGTTTACTATTTAATCCAATTTTTGGTTTTTAGCTTATATTTACACTGTCATACCTATCAAATTTTTTATTGGTTAATATTGTAGATGACAGTGCACCAAATAAAACTCAATTTGAAACCATTGAGAATTCAACATTTCTTACTTCTGTACCTGGCACCTTAACTTTCATTCACTACTTGGATTTATATTATGATGGTATCGCCACACCAAATCTTCCTATAGATTAGGCGTTGTGATTGAGGCCAATTCCTGGACCAGTTTGTGTCAGAAGTAGTTCAAAATGGTACTTAAGTTATTGCTGGTTGCTTAAGTGGCTCGAGCGAGTTATCTGATTAGGTCTATATTAGTGTATATGGCTTGGGTCAACCAGGCTTGAGCAATTACATATACATATGTCTTTATTATTATTATTATTATTCTTCTGATGAATATGGATTCTTGAGATAAATATTGTAGCATGACTGATTCGTGTGATCTCCATTTTTCTTTTTTCTGTTGTAGGATTTAAAAAAAGCTTTAGTGAAGGTTCGGCGGAAAAACAATTCGAAGAAACCTGCACAAAAGAGTGCTTAATTGGTCTCTATGTAAAACGTTTTAAAACTGTAGCTCCTGACTCTGCATCTGATCTAAACAGTTTAGAAGTTTGTAAACAGATAACAGTTTTCTGATCTGTTATTTTACTTGTTCTGAATACAAATTTTGCTAGGGTTGTCTTGCTGGAATGGCAAAGTTATAAAAGAGGTAAAACTGAAGCTTTCTGTCATCACGCACTCCACTTTTATTTTTGGCGAGTTATGACTCGTTACTGGAGCTTGGGCTTTTAATATGACCTAAATAAATATGTGAATGAAAAACTGTTTACAACCAGAAAATTATATATATACACCTTATTCTCCTTAGGTGGCAAAAATTACTTTTAACTTGGAAAATGGCTAAAAATTGAAGCATTTTAAAATTAAAGGGATGAAAATGGAGGAAAGTATTCTTTTAATATAAAAATGAACTTTAATTCTTTTAACTTTGTCAGATAGTTCTCCTTAGATATGGTTCTAACTTCTGATTTTTTTTTTCTATCGAAGTATATTATTTTGAAACTTTTCAGATATTAGAAATTAATTTTAAGACAAAATTTTCAAGGAATTCTATTTTTTTTAATAGTCTTCTTAATATATATTAAGAAATTTTATGTCCTAAAATTTAGCAATATTTTTCGTAAATTATTTTAAAAAAAATTATGTTCTACAATTTAAAAATTAGAATTTACATTTGTAAGTTTCACTGTAGTTGCATTCATAAAAATATATATTTTTAATATTGCATTTGTATAATATTTTTTAACAATACTTCACATAATACATTAATCAAAAAAATTTATTATTTCAAGTCTTGTGAGATAGCACAATATTATAAATAAATTATAACAATTTATAGAAAAATCTGCTTCCAAGCATACTCTACAGTATTATTAAGTAATGTGGTTTTGTTATTAATACAATGCTAAAATATGCTAAAAGAAAAACTGAATGGTAAAATATAGGTAAATTGTAAATTTGAAAATACAGGGAAATAAAGTTGAATGACATAGTAACAATTACGTCTTTATAATAAACGTGAATAAATTAAGCTTGTTTTAGACACAAAACTAGAAATTACTTTTAGATTCCTCTATTTTATTACACATAGACACATGTGACAGTAAATGATGTAGAAAGATGAAAATAAAAATGTTGTATGCTCTAATCATACTTTTGGTGAGTCAGACACGGGTTTAGTTTAGGTGAATGGTGTATCAATTCCCCACCAACGAAAACGATGCTCCCAAGTATAAAGAATACCTTCATTTACCATTTTACCCTCTATACACCCTTGGAATACAAGGGCCCACACGGTAATTGCAACCTCACATACCGCACTCCCTTCGTTACCATCGCCCTCTCGTTAGCAACATTCACTCGCTGCGGAGCTCCCAAAGCAAACACTAGTCTAACAACTACAACAGAACTCTGTTTTAAAAACTGAAACACACTTTCTTTGTGTCATTCACGTTTATTTTTCTCTCTGGCTTCTTCTTCCATTTCCCCTTCTCGTCGCGTTTTAGGAACTCTCATGGCTTCTATTGCCGGATCCAATTGTGTCGCTCTGCGAACCGCCAACTTCGCCGCCTCTGGTAACCGGAAAGTCTGTCAGATCCGGCAATGGTCTCCGGTTCTCCCGAATCACCGTTCCGTTTCCGGTCTTCGTCACCAATCGAGTGCTCCGTTTAGATCCTCTGGTACCGATTTTGTTCTTTTTTCGTTGCGTTTTGCTTTTCAATCGCTATTATGTCCGCGTGTTCAGTTTTGGTGATTATTTGATGCGCGTAAGTGCAGGTGTGAGAGCGCAGGTCGCTACTCTGGAGGAAGCGGGAACCGGAGCACCTCAGAAGGTGGAAGCGCCAGTTGTAGTGGTGACTGGAGCTTCCAGAGGTATTGGCCGAGCAATTGCACTGTCGTTAGGTAAAGCAGGTTGCAAGGTTCGTCTTCGCCAATCGTTGAGCGTAATCTTATAATGAACTATTCGCTGTCGTAAAAAAAACTAAAATGAAACTGACAGTAGATTTTTTTTTTTTTGTATTTCACATAGTGTACTTATGTATGTATATATGTATCTCATTTTCAAATTGTTGCTTTTGAGTTTGCGATTTAAGTTGCTTGAGACTAAAAGTGATGATGTGAAGTTTAAGTCAGTTGAACTTCTTTAGATTTAAAATTTGACACATAAGAAATATGCTTCTGACGATTGTGACGCAATGTTGAAGATCCAGGTTTTGGACACATTTAAATCTGTTTTTTGTTTTTTTTCAAATTTTTGTCACGATATAGAGTACTCCATGGAACCTTCTTAAGAACTTAAAGTTGTCTACATTTCTGTAATACTATCTTGATTTGCTTTGGGATCCTGATGTTTAGTAACTTGGCCTTGTATTGCAGGTTCTGGTCAACTATGCAAGGTCATCGAAGGAAGCGGAGGAGGTTTCCAAGGAGGTAGAAATTTTCCTCCTGAAGTTTGTGTGATAATTTTTTTGTGCGCACATTTGCTGTGTGTGATATAGTTTTCGTGCAGATACCATACTTGGGGCCATAATGTAGAGTTATTTACTAAGTCTGAACCTATGTTTACTTTCATTATTTTATTTTACATTTTCTTCATTGGCGATATACTTGAGATTCGGATATCCTACAATCTCAGCATATTTGTTATTATAGTCATTATCAATTTTGTTGTCTAAAATGCTTGTTATGATTATAAATTGGTGGTGCCATGCTAGAGGATTGCCCCGATAACACATTGATGCCTAACGTTTTCTCTTACTCGGGGGAAAGGAGTGATTGAATTGCATCGATTTGTTTGGTTACGCATTATTTATACATTGTTTTAATATTATTTGTTTGACTATCTTCTTTTAGATCAAGGAATTTGGTGGGCAAGCTATTACATTTGGTGGAGATGTGTCTAATGAAGCTGATGTGGAGGCTATGATTAAAACTGTGAGCAGATACTCTGGAATCATTACATTTACCTTATTCTACTTTGGCTGCTTCGTAACTTTTACATCTACAGGCAGTTGATGCTTGGGGAACAGTTGATGTATTGATAAACAATGCAGGTAAGTTGGAAGGCTCCGATGGTTGACCTAGCCCCCTTCCTTCCCCTCTATTTTTCTCCAGTCATTTTCAAATAATATTGTAATGTCTTTCAGGAATAACTAGAGATGGTTTATTAATGAGAATGAAGAAACCTCAATGGCAGGAGGTTATTGATCTAAATCTAACTGGTGTTTTTCTTTGCATACAGGTAAATATGTTTTCAATCAGAGTTTGTGTGAAATTCATGTTTAGTTTGAGAAATCATTTTCTGTTTTAATTTATAACCTTATTTCTGTTTTTGAAGATTTGTAAGTAATTTTTTTTTTCTTTTTGAAAAAAACCCTGCTTAAAATGTTGTGTATAAGTCTTTGGAAACAATAACAAGCAAATTTAAAATAGGGAGGCATTTCTGTAATTATTTTTGAAATAAATAAATAAATCAAGTATTTTTGAAACAAATAAATTAATCAAGAAAGCATTTTCTCAAACCCAAAAGCTTAGTTTTGTCTCTTGTTTCCAATTGGATCTGAACTAGTTTGTTTTTGCAGGCTGCTGCTAAAGTTATGATGAAGAAAAAGAAGGTGACATACCGCTAAATTGTTCTTTTGTTATGATTCTTTGTTTGGAGAAATCCTTGGTGAAAAAGTTCAATGGACAGCTCAAGTGGTTAATTAATTCAATGACTGGTTACCCGTTAATCATTGTAATTATCATTAATATGTGAAGTGATTAATTATTCCTGAACTGGAAATATTTTTTCCAACGAATCCTTTTGTAAATTTAGTGCTTTTAGCATCCATTCTACTGCTATCTTATTTTATGGTTTGCAAGATGACAGCTAATGGTAACCAAGATCTTCACTTTCATGTAAATTGTTTTTTGCAGGGAAGGATAGTCAATATTGCGTCAGTTGTTGGTTTGGTTGGCAATGTTGGACAAGCCAATTATAGTGCTGCAAAAGCAGGAGTAATTGGCCTGACAAAAACAGTTGCAAAGGAATACGCTAGCAGAAACATCACCGTAATTTACCAAAAATCTATGCATTTTCTTTCTGGCATCAAAGGTTTGCAATGTCAGTTGACGGAGTTAACTTAAACCTGGTTTCCTTTACCAGGTTAATGCAGTTGCTCCGGGGTTTATTGCATCTGACATGACTGCCAAGTTAGGACAGGACATTGAGAAAAAGATATTGGAGACAATCCCATTAGGTGAACACCGGGACTACTTTAATGGAGGTTCTAAATTGTTGAATTTTTTGTTAACTTGCCGTTTTTAACTTGGATTCAGGAAGATATGGCCAACCAGAGGAAGTTGCTGGACTGGTGGAATTCTTAGCTCTTAATCAAGCTTCTAGTTACATCACTGGGCAGGTAAAATAGGGAAGTAAAATGGATCAAACTATTCTCTACATGTTAAAATAAAGTTATGCATTGGGGTTCTATAACTAACGTTGTTTACGTGTATTTCCATTTTGAGTTAACACTATTTTCATTTATCACATAAAGCATTTATGTAGACAAGAATTGGTTGGCGCAGGTTTTCACCATTGATGGAGGTATGGTGATGTAATCCGGCAGTCTATTTACACCGGCAACATGAGCTTTTGCACCCTCCTGCTGTAAGGTCATAGTTTGTTCTTTGCCTGAGTTTTGTTTAAGTTAGTTTTACCGTAGGAGAGTCTTAGTTGAACTTAATGGTGAAATTCAAGATGTTCTGCCTCTTTTTTTCCGTTTTGGAATTTATGGTCATGTTCGCGGAATAGGCATAATTCTCATAAGCAACTCTGTCTCTTTGCCCTAGCTTTTCTTTCTTTCTTTCTTTCTTGGATGTTCATTATGGAAACTGCAATGTTTATTAACTAGTTACCTGCCCATTGCTGAATTTCTATTTGCTATTTGTCGACCACATATGTATTAGGGTAAATTGCTCCCTTTCCCGAGCAAGCATCAAAATGTCAATATTTCATCAATATTCATATTCTATAATATAAATTCCTAAATATATCTCTTGTTATTATAAAATACATGAAAAACACAATAACTTTAAATTAATATACGTTATGTTTTTGTTAATATTGATATAAATTTTATTTGAACTTTTTACTTGAATTTGGAATAGAGTAATATTTCGATTCGGTCATGAATACCAATGTTTTTATTTTAGAAAAATGTTATTTGAACATAATTATAATGCGATTCTATTTAAAAACAATTTTAGATTTTTTCAATCTACAAAGTAATTATAAAATATTAGTGAAATTAGTGAAGTTTGTTTTTTATTGTGATATTTTAAAATTTTAAATATTAATTATAAATTATAAATATTTTATCACTTTTAATTTTTATGTGTTTATATATTTACAAAAGTAACTTTGGTTTAGAGGAAACAAAAATTAGTTAGATTTCCTTTCTTTGGTAGCATAAGGTTTAATTATTTTCGATCGTAATTGGATTTTTTTTTCTTTTTGTAGATTTCGTATAAAGTTAGAAATCTTCTCAACATACCAAATTCAAGAAAGTGTTTGTTAATTATGAAAACAATTTTACCTTTCTTTATCAAGTTGTCAATTTTATTGAGATATTTCCGTTGTGGCAAAATAATTGAAGGTAAATATTAAGATTAAAAATATTAAGATTAACATATAAAACTTTGATGTTATAGGTGACATTTTAGTAATTATCCTTGAAATTTAATAAATTAAATATTTTTTGAAAATTTTGAACCAATTTAGTTATTCATTTGTAAATATCTAAATTCTATTTTTAATTAATTTGCATTTGAAAAAGTTAAATAAAAACAAAATTTGATTTAAATGATTAAATTTATACATTTCTAAAAATAAAAAACTAAACTGATTCAAAAAATTTTAAAAAACTAATTTCTAAAAATTCAAGAAAAAAAAACACATTTAATCTAAACTTAATCACTAATATTATTACATAATGTATCAGTATTTTGCAATTTACATAAAATTTAAATAAATTTGATTTAAGTAAAATAGTTAGACGCTGATTTTATAAATTGATGAGTTTTTTATTTATTACTTAGACCATAAAAAAGTAGAAAAAAATTGTTCAAATAAAATTAGGCAACACGACTGGAAATTTTCGAACTAATATCCGCATACGGAATTTTATTTATTTTAAAAGTACCAAAATTTTGGTCAAAGAAAGTCATCTACTTACGAAGTTAAACAAACTTGAGCACAACCCATTCATTTATTTTCTAATTAACTTAACTAGTATATGACTTTAAAAATGCTTCACGTTCTTATAGATTCGACAACCTGTTTTTACTAACAAGTTGCCAAGAACGACGACTAAATTGGAATCATTTTGTTGCTAGCATGGTGAATCCTAAAAATTTTCCAAAAGAGAAAATTGAAACCTAAGAGCAAGAGAAACTCAACAGGAATGAATAGTAAAGTATTAAATGACTAACTGCGGAAGTACTACCACCAAGGAGTAATCAATATTAGATAGTGTTGCTAATGAATATACGAGATAATTTTACACAATCCAACTGTAAAATTATGAGTAAATTGAATAATTTCAAAAAACTTACATTTAAAACAGTGCAAGTATACAATAGAACCTTGAAAATAATTTCTATCTTGTCAATCGAATTAGTGTTAAATTTGAATGCATTAGTTTCTATTAAAGATAACATTTTTGTTGAATTGGAAAAATATTTATATTTAAGTGTTATATTACATTATTTATAATCATTTTCACATGAAATTATATGTATGATATAATTTCTAATGTTTACAAGAAAGTTATTCACAATTTTATATTAAGACATAATTTATTATATCTTAATATTATATTACATTGTCTTTAAAGAATTTTTTAACAGTTTATTTTACATTTATCTTTTCAATATGATATTATCAATTATCTAACTATGTAAAAATATTTATTTTGTTCATCGCATGAATCAATTATCTAATTATGTCAAAAAAAGACATACCTAACATAAGGGTACAGCAAAATTAATTATTTTACCATACGTAAATGATAAAATGAGTAGAAGTTTAACAAGGTGCAACTAGATTCCCTAACTAAATCCTTAAAATTATAGTATAAAACTGAACATCATATAATACATATCTTGCAAAATGACATGTGAAATATGATTAGTGCACATACAAAAAAATAAAAATAACTTTCTAAAGTAATAAATATGATTAATGTCTGTTTTGTAGAGGACACATTTTTACAGTTTTGATTCAACAAAATAATTAATTTCAAGCAGGTTAATTTTAGTGGTTACCTTAACAAAACGAATCTTCAACATCAAATGCCAACAATTGAAGCGTTAATTTGATTGGAACCCCCACCATAATCAAGCTCGACAAAAGTTCCCCCTCCTTCTCCCTTGGCTAGTCTACCCGGATTGACAGCTATGCATTTCGTGTTATTTATGCCTTCACTTTCGCTGCCAAGCACCTGCAGGGTGGAGAGTTTATTTCTAAACTTTCTATCGTAAAATAGTAACCAAAACTACCGGCTTTTTTGTGGTTTGAGGAAACTGAAGCGTCGAAAGAGACTATTTTTTACCTTGACAAAGTACTTGATGTCTGAAGGTAGGATAAGTACGTCCGGAACCAATGAAAGTTGAAGGGCTTCTGGAGCAAGCGAAAAGTCCAACGGGACACTTTCTGCGGGTGGGTAAAGTGGATAGAAGCTGACAAAAATTGAAGGACATTAGTTGTTTCTGATATTTCCTGAACCCAACAACAAGCAAAATAAATCACAAGCTAAAAAAAGTATTACCTTTGTTGGTTGAGAATATGGTTTGCAAGTCTACTCATACGATCAATTGGTTTTCCATCTGCTGCAGTCCGCGATATCTCCTCTCCGCTGATTTGCTTGAGAATATCCACGGTACAGCAACCAACCTTAACCTGAAAGCCAATTTCTGATGAATAATTTCTCACTTGCTCAACCTGTGACTAAACTTTATTGTTTAAGTTTTAAAAGAAAATCAGCAAGTGGGAAGAAAAAACCTACAAGAACTTTGTTGAACATAGATGTAAGAGTAAAATGCACAAGGTTGAAACCAGAAGTCACTGAATCTTAAAGTAAAGGTTTCATTTACACAAAATCCATGACGTATATTACAGAACTTGAGAAAGCAACAAGGGTGAGTCGTAAATGAGACCCCGAAACAATACCTCATTTGCCTCAAAGATTCCAGGATTAGCGAGACTGACTATCTGAATAAAGAAAATTTAGGTAAGCATCATAGCCAAACTGAGCCAATGCTGAATGATATTCTGCTAGTTCAAGGAACAGTTCTGAAGATTAATTGTTAAGTTTTTAAAAATCATTATACCATTTCTTTTTATCTAATGATCATACCTGAGGTTTGAAATCAGTTAAATTGATTTCCAGTGCGGGCTACAAAAACAAATTATTAAATCATATATCGGATCCGGTTAAACAATACACTAAGAAACAAAAATCTTGACATCCTAATTGGTCCAATTAATCAAATACCTGAGGAAACACAAAATCATGGTTAGCATCCCGTATAGATGGAACAAGAAGAACACGTGTTCCAGAACCCACGCGCTCTACATAATCTTCCAACTGGAAATAGCAAGTACCCCGCGGGAGTAAGAAAAATGAAAAAAAGAGAAATTCAAAAAAATATCCTTTCCTCTAAGTTACCTTCCTCACGATTTCAAAATGAAATATTTCATCAAAACTCCTGTCTACGGTTCCTTTCTTAAGATCTGGGTGCTCAGAATCCACAAACGGTCCCAGCTGAAACAAAACCCAGTTGTCAACATCACCAAGTTTTCATGCTTACAGGATCATAATAAAATAATTATGATAGAAATATGCGGATTGCAGCATAGGAGGTGCTTACCAATACAAGCAACTGTGGCGGTCTTCGTTTTGCGTATAGCAGCAGTTCTGTAAGAGGTTCAAACAATAAATTGTCTGTCGTAGTAAAGGGACCAGCCGCAATAATCTGTTAAGCACCACAAGCAAGAGTAAATGATAAAATACTAACAGAAATGCAAGATGTCAAGCATTATACCAAAATTATTTGAGAGAGAAACTGTAATTTCTTTGAAAATCTATATCTCAACTGTCACTTGTAGGAATGTATACAATATTACATGCGCCACATGAATGCCTTATGAGTTATGACCATTCCTTAGAAAAAATTTCATGGTTAAAACTGTAAAAGTAAAAGTTCGAAATGTTCTGACAATTCATCAAAATGAAATCTATAGCACAATATAGTTTCCAGAACGCATAAAGGAGATGCATTATACAAACCATTGATAACTCTCTTTGTTTACTAATCGTATCAGTAGACTGATTCTCCTTATCAATAGCTTGCTTCTTCAGAGGATTCAAATTCTCATCAGCAACAGACATAGGTATAGAATCCACCAATTTAGATGCAATAAAGCAATGCCCACTAGGATTATGTCCTCCAATACCAACTACCTATCAACATAAAATCTTCCATTTATAACTTGAATATATGCTATTTTTACACACTTAAAACCAGTGTTTTAACCCATCATATTTACATTACTTACCTGGCCAGGAAAAATTGAATAATGGTTTAAACGTTGTAAGTCAAGGCGAACGCATTCCCCTCCAGAATGCTCAATACTGCCAAGTTATTAGAAAACAGACCCATATATGATAGATATAATTGAAAAGACAAAAATATAGCAAAAAATATAGTGTAATGTCACCCTTAAACACAGTCAATGCCATACATAATTTAACCTACAATCTCCCAATAATTCCCTAGATAAAATAATGGATCACAAAATTGTAAAGAATTGTATCACAGCATTCCACTTATTGGCAAAAGCTCTAGTCAAGTTGAATAGACTGACTTTGTTATTGTGGATGTTTGTTACATGTTTATAAAAGAAAGCCAACACACCGGCACACAGACATACCAGTCTGATACTCTGATGAGATAACAGATACATGTCTATTGAGGGCACGTGGAGACTATTACCTGCTCTGCAACATGACAGACTTCTCATTTAAACGCCCTTCAGCATCACAACAAATCATGCCAACAGCAAAAATGCTCCTCTGATAAATAATATGAATTCAAATTATTAGACAATCTACATTCATGCAAATATCATTCAACGGAGTCACAGAACAGATTATCAAATCTGATGCCCAAGTTAAAAATAAAACATCGTAACAATGTTGTTATCCAAGAGTTATAATTAAATTTTGGTGCTTCAAAAATGTTAGCGTATGGCCATGACAAAACATAACTTTGCCTTCAAATTTCAGTGTGTTCATGGGACAGAAAGGGAAGTATTATATTTACCTGTGAAGCAGATGTGGGGTCTGTTGGTTCTTCATAGAGACCAGAAGCTACCAATGCCCTTGTATGTTTTCTAATTCGGTTTTCTATTGCATTAAGCTAAATAAAAATAATCAGACTTCAACAAAAAAATATATAAAAGGGTAATGATTTAGTTAGGAGTCATACAATAAATCACATACCCTATCCTCCGTTCTATCATACATGAATTTACAACCCGGTTTGAGTCCTGATCCATGAATGACCAATGAACACCTTTCACGTTGTGGAACTCTTCTGAGAACATCATCTTCATCATTCTCAGTATACTCATGATCAGGTTCCTGCTTCCCATTCTCGACACCAGGGAGAGTGTTGATGCTAAATTTCACTGCAAACCTATCTGTTCGCTTTGAAAAGGGTGTTATTAGTTTTGATTTTGATGCTTTCCCAGAAGATAAAACATTCTCATACATTAAAGATGTTGGCTCAGTTGAAGGAGGAAAGAGATCATGATGGTGATTTATTGGAGTTCCGGGAGTATCGTCCTTTGTATCATCATCGTTATTTAAGAGCCTGCATAAAATGATTTCTTAACTAACATCAAGTAGTTCTTTCTGCCTCGTCAACTATTACGTAACCATACAGGGTACGGAGAAAAACAAACACCAATTGAACCAGTGTACATGGTATTATATCCCAAAATGCATGTGCATTTAGATTAAAGAAAAAAGGGTAGAGAAAAGATCAAACACAATTCTAAGGAAAAAAAGGAAGCTGGTTGACAACAAATTGAAGTTTGAAGATATGCGGTCACGAGACCATTTTCGTCTGCGATTATGATGTGATCTACAGGGTGGCAAATTCAAACACCATTTATGTTATGCTTGAAAATAGGTTGGGAAGATTCAAAGAGAATCAATCATAGACTTTTGACTCGTAAAAAAAAATCACATCATGATTATGCCTTAAAAAGTAAGTACGACAAAAGGTAACTAAATGTGGCTTTTATTTTAGTTGAAAATTTGACGCTGAATCTTACCACAAACTTGCTTTTGAGACAATAGTTTCAAACATAAATCACTTATCTTGAAATTCAATAATAATCAAATTAAATTTTAAAAAATCAAGTCACTCAAAATCAAGTGAGCAAGCGCCCTCCCAAATACATATTAATGAAGGTACATAATTATCTTTTTTATTTCTGTGCACTTTTTTTATTCACAGAGCTTGGAATTTCTTGTTTGGCAATCAAATTGCCCTTGATTCAATCGTCAAGACACTTTAGGCAGACCAATAGAAACAATTCAAGCACAAAGCATCAAAAAACCATGAACATAAATACAAGATCGTAGTAGATGCTCACATTTCTACATCTCCTATAGAGTACGTATGCAAGCCACTTTCCTTTTCCTTTTCATTTTCCTTTATACTGTCCTCTTTCTTCTCATTTTGTAGATGCAACAGAAAGCCATCAATTTCAGCACTTTCTACAATTGGTCGATTTAGCTGTCTGTCAAACAAAAAAAACAACTAAATTCAAACTATAAACTAACCAAACCATAACGCCTATCTTCCAGACCGAATCATTAAATCAACACCAATAATTATTAAAACATTGAGAAACTCAAATTGAAAAAGAAAAAAAAAATCTGAGTTAGAGCACATGACGTAACACAGTTCTTTGAAGTGTTGTTTTTCTCAAACTACGAAATATCTAACAAACCGAAACACCTATTTCCGAACGAAAACGTTAAACCAACATTTCCTCTCATAAAACGGAAAGAACTAACTCCGATGTTTTATTTTTTTTTAAATTTGAACTTTCCTACTTTTCATAAGAGGAACAGAAGTGTTTCGTGCAATACACCTTTTCTTTAAAACGTTTATTTCATATCAAACAAACGACGCATTGTAGTTTCCGTAGACTCGTTAGCAACGTAACGCGGATAACAGAGTACACCTTCTTGTAGACTAAATAATCCACAAACTACGACGGAATAAATAATACTTACTCAAAATACTAAATGAAAACAGCAGAAGAAGACGCAAACCTATTGAGGTAATGAACTTCCCAGCTTGAGACGAGATCGGAAGGAGTGAGACTGTAATCGGTGCAGAAAGTGACACCTACACATTCTCAAAAGATTAACCGATAAACTATTGCGCATGAATACAAGAAAAACAGAAGAATCGCTTACATTTTCTGAGAATTTCTTGTTCGTCTTCGATATCGAAACCGCTTCTTTTGAATTCGGATTTGATTTCCTCTTCCATTGCTCCCTCTCTCTCTAGGGTTTCTCTCACTTGAGATGCAAACGAAATATGGCGGGAACTTTGCCGGTTTAGTGTATAAATAGCACTGGCTTTTTTTTATTCCGATTATGCCCTTTATAACGCGCGTATTAACACGCGGACGGATTAGCGCGCCGTTGTCACCGTTTATAAAACTAATTTTCAGAATAAAAGTTTTTCATTAAAAATAATAATAAATATTAAACTTTACTTAAGAAAATTAAACATATATCATTTCAACGGACAATTACCATGTCGGAAATAACCATAAGTAAGCATTCTCAAAAACTATGTCGGTCAAAAGAGGAAAAAGGTGTGAAAAAGTTTATTAGGAAAAGAAAAAGAGGGAGGATAGAAAGAAATTTGATTGAACGTTGTATTTAGGTGGCAAGCAGAAATTTTTAAATTATTTTTTTATATAACTTTTTATTCTTAATAGAAATATTTTAGGGGATGGCGGCAAGCAGAGATATTTAAACATTAAAAATTAATTACTTTTTACTAAATTAATCATTAATTTTAAATCACATATTCGTGGAATCAAAACTCACTCTTTCCTTCCAACATTATCTTTAGGAGTGGCGTACATTACAAATTATTAGAAGTGTAACTCAACCATTAATTTAAGTTCTTTCTAGATAAATTTGACCGTTCTAAAAAAAATCTAAGACAGTGGAATGTGAAATAAATATTTCCATAAATTAAAAGTTTAAGTAAGTTTAAACTATCTCATAAATTTTAATAATTATGTTCTCTGTTAAATACTTAAAATTGTTATATTTTTTAACATTGTTTTTTTATTAATTAACTGATGATATCTTATCCCATCATAATGTTTATTGTCTCCACTTATAGTTAATCAAATAACCTTGCGCCTAATGTAAAATAAGGGGTTAAAACTTAATTAAACCTCAATTAAAAATGATTTATGCATATGAAAACGTAAACGTTGTTGCATCTGTATGTTTGTATTTTTTAATATTTTATAGAAATTTGAGTTAAGTTTAATTCTTATACTAAAAGTAAAAATATTAAAATATTTTTCATCGCAAAACTATGTCATTGTAGTTATCGTGCTTCCGCATCCATTGTCATTGTCACTACACTTCAGTTCTCCATTGTTGTTGCAATCATTTTGAGAGGAAACAATAAGAGAGAGTGTAAACCAATGATAATTTGTGGAAAGCTTGTTCAAAAAAATTCGTTCTGAATAATTTATTTCGGAAATCTTGTTCTTAAAATCCTATTCCAGAATACATCTTATAAGTTTTGAAAAGTTAGTTATGAAAAGTTCATCTAAAAGAGTATTTCATATGTTCTGGAAAACTTATTTTGAAATTTCTAGTCTAGAAAGCTCTTTACAAGATGTATTTCATATGTTTTAGAAATTCTATTTCAAAATTTTTCTTCCAAAAACCCTATTTTGGAGATCATGTTCTTAGAATATCATAAAGTTTGTTCCAAAAATCTTATTGAATAGGTAATCTTAAAGTCCCTTTAAGAAGGATAGAAGGTTGTTTTGAAACATGGGACTGTTGTTAGAAATCATAGGAGCGCAAAAAAAAGTTTTTTTCATTCATCTATAACAATATATAAAGAATATACAAAATAAAAATAAATCATTAGTTAACGTTATTTTAATACAATAGAAAATGTAACTTTTATTTCTTCTTGTAAATATTTTATAATTACTTGTTGATTAACCTTTAAATGTATTACACATTCCCTTCCTTCATACTTATTGCATTTACATTGTCACGTGTTTGCTGAAAGATAAAAACATTGTCATGTTGCTTCTTCATGTTTTTTATTTGATTTTCTAGTTATTGTTTGTTAAATGAAATTTTCAAAATGGCTTAAAAATTTTAGATCTTTACCCTTAATATTTTGTCATTATAGAAGAGATTTGTAGTTATTTTAGACAAAATTTAACATTTACATTGAGATAGATTAATATCTCTCTCGTAGTAAACTTGATTACTTTTATTATAGCATGGAATTATATGTACCTAATCGTATGAAAATGTATCCTTAAAATGAATTATTAAGATAAATCAAGATTGTAAAAAGTTCAATTTAGACCCTTTGAAATAAAATGAAAAGTAGTGAAAGGCTAAAAAATAACCAAGGAATTAAATAATAAATAAATAAAAGATATTAAAAGGAAGCATTTGTTGTTTTAAAAAAAAATTGATAAAATTGACTTGACCAGTACAATAACAATCGGTCTCATAAATATCTTTGATATTTTCTTTTAGTTGTACATTTTTGTTATTTTTTTGTTATGATTTTTTGTTTCTTCTATTTTCTCTTTATATTTAAGAATATTTCATCCTTATAAAATTATTTGATTTTCTAGGGATGAACAAAATTAATCTAATTATAATTATTTATATTATATTAAAGTAACAAAAAAAATTATTTTTAATAAAAATGAAATATTAAAGTAATAAAAATAAAACAGTATTGTTTTACTGTTTATTTTTTAAAAATTGAACTTCTATCGATTAACTCCTAACTAATTGAATTATGTATTTAATTTTTTTATTTTTCTTAAATGGCCTCTTATCCTAAACATCGTGCACACTTCATTTTTTAATTCAATCACCACCATTGAGATAATGATCCTGAGCTTCTCATCTTGGTCACTACTATATAAGGTCATGTCGCCTTGCTCTCGTCGTCCCACCTCACCACATTCACTGTAATTTTAACCCCTCGCACCCCACCCAACTGGTATGTCTTTTTTTGAACCTTAACCCTAACTAACATTTTATCCTTCTGTTATATGTCTTTTGCATTCTTTTGAAACTCTATGTTCTCCACTTTGACAAAATAGTTATTTGTGTGAAAGGTGAATACAAACCAATTTAAACTTGTCATTTTAATGTTTTTTTATTGAAAGTATACAATTTGTTTATGTTATCGTCTATACACTTGTTATATTTAATTTGGAGTAAAACATTATGTTTCAATTGTTTAAGAGGGACCCCACGATTTTGGTGTTGGTGCTGAAAAAACTTTTGGGTGTGACATTACGCACATTACAAAGCGACTATCCCTTTGCTCTATATTAATTAATTATGAAAGTGTAAAATTTTCCTTTAAATTTTCTCCTTTTTTCTTGAAGGTGTTTTAAAATTCAGCACAACTAAAGAGTATTTCAGTTCGATTTGGTTCATTTCAGTTTGGTTTAGTTTAGTTTGGTTCGATCTGGTTCGATATAGTGTGGTTTAGTTCGGTATTGCTCGGTTCGGTTTGGTTTAGTTCAATTCGATTTGGTTCAGTGCGGTTTGGTTCACTTTAGTGTGGTTTGGTTCGGTTCAATGCGGTTTGGTTCACTTTAGTGCGGTTCGGTTCGATTCAATGAAATTCGGTTAGGCTCGATCCGATTCAGTGCGGTTCGGTTCGGTTTGGTCTGGTTCGGTTCATATCAATTCGATTCGGTTTGGCTCAGTTCAATAAAGAATATATAATAAATTTTTAAAATAGTTGTTAAATGTAAAATAAGAAAAGTAAAATATGTACATAAGAGAAGTTTTTAAAATAATTATTGAAGACAAAAGAGGTTTTGGGTGTGACATTTTTTACACATATTACAAAGCGTAGTTCAGTTTAAATTTCCTTTGTTCTATATTAATTAATTATGAAAGTGTAAAATTTTCCTTTAAATTTCCTTCTATTTTTTTGAAGGTGTTTTAAAATTCAGTACAACTAAAGAGTAGTTCAGTTCGTTTTGATTAGGTTTAGTTTAGTTCGGTTCGGGTTTGGTTCGGTTCGATCTACTTCGATTCTGTTCGGTTCGATTTACTGCGGTTCGGTTCGGTTTAGTTTAGTTTAGTGCGATTCGGTGTGGTTCAATGCTATTCAGTTAGGTTTGATTCGATTTAGTTCGGTTTAGTGCAGTTCAGTTCGGTCTGGTCCGGTTCGGTTCAATTTGATTCGGTTTGGTTCAGTTCAATAAAGAATATATAATGAATTTTTAAAATAGTTGTTAAATATAAAATTTGAAAAATAAAATATGTACATAAGAGAAGTTTTTAAAACAATTACTGAAGATAACAGAGGGGTTTTGGGTGTGACATTTTTTACCCATATTACAAAGCGACTCTCCCTTTGTTCTATATTAATTAATTATGAAAGTGTAAAATTTTCTTTTAAATTTTCTCTTCTTTTTTTCAAGGTGTTTTAAAATTTAGCATAACTAAAGAGTAGTTCAGTTCGGTTCGGTTCGGTTCGATTCAGTTATGTGCGGTTCGATTTAGTGTAGTTCGGTTCAACTCGGTATGGTCCTGTTCGGTTCGGTTTAGTGCGGTTCGGTTCGGTTCAGTTCAATGCGGTTCAGTCTGGTCCGGTTCGATTTAGTTCAATTCGATTCGGTTCGGTTTAGTTCAATAAAAAATATATAATAATTTTTAAAATAGTTGTTAAATGTAAAATTAGAAAAATAAAATATGTACATGAGAGAAATTTTTAAAACAACTGTTGAAGACAAAAAAGTTTTTAGACTAACGATTAAAAGTAACTATTTATAAAATAATAATTAAGGATAAAATTAAAATAATGAAATATGGACAAAAAAAAGATATCCTCTTTATATAATCTTTATATATTATTATAGATAAGATGGTTATGTATTATTTCATGTACAGTGCACGAGTGTAATTCTTGTGGTTTAGTTTCATCCACATCAACTTTGAAATCAAACGAGGGAGTAAGTGATTGCATCAATAGTTACAAGAAAAACTTGTAGTATTTGGCTGACATGATAATATTTCTCATGGCAGCAACAGGAGATAGTATCATCAACAATACCTCAAGAAGAATGCAGATCTGAAACGAAAAAATAAGTACTCAATTCACGAGCAATTTGAGAATGAGAGAAAGATTGTGGGTTCGATCTCTTCTGCTAATAATTGAGAAAAATAAAATTGGTTTCGTGAAGTTTAGAAGGAAGGGTGAAAGAGAGTGGATTTAACTCACTCAACTAACAAAATTAATAACTAAGGATTTGTCGATAAAAAAAAAACCAGGAATTTGGAAAAAAGATCAGAAGCATACCAAAGTGATACTTGTTAACATACCCAGTTGATTGTCCAAGACAAGCCATATCTCTTTGGTCTAATAAACTGTAATGACCAATGTCTACATCGTCAATAAAATCATAGGTGAAGGTAGCAAAACTATGAAAAATGTCTAAGTTAACTAATTTAATCGATTGAGAGTGTGCAAATTAAGAGACTAAGACACTACTTTTAACCTAAAAATTTAAAATAATAAATTTTTAAGTCTTTTAATTTATATATTATTTATCTTAGTCATTCACTTCCAACTTACAAGGAATTCTTAACATAGTTTACTTAGAATTTGTACTTTTTCATTATCAGAATATTAGCACTTTGACAGTTTATGCTATGAAACTATAGGGATATATTCAGTTTTACACTTTTATTTTATTGTCTGTCGTGTAATCTGAACATGTTAGACATTGAAAAGAGTACAATCGTAGATTACAAAAAATTGCTGTAAGAAGATACAGAACAGATAACATGTGTCTCACAAAAAGCAAACAAGCATCAACTGGTATTGCTGCTGGAATTTGGATGTGGTGGTTATTTTTGAACTGTACGCCAAACTCTGCAGATATCATCACCACCTGTGTGCATATTTTTGCGCTAATCTTCACAAACTCGTCATTACAAGATCAATAGTAATATTTTATTTTCATCTTCTGAGAAAAATTAACGATCATAATCCTCAGGCAACCATGGAACTCAAACGCTTGTAACTCCCGTTTGACTTTGCACAGCTATTGGAATTTTCAACAGCGAGGCCTTGTGGCCCAAAGGAAAAATATCCATTCATCAGTTTTTTATTGAGGGAACAATGTTTGTAGTCCAACAGAAGGGCTGTGTCCTCCGATGGTGGATTAGAACAAGAGGGTCCCTTTATATCAGTACCCTTTTGTTTCTTGATGGAAGAAAGAGAAGCCACAGATAATTCTTGGAAAGGACTTGGAGTTGTATGAGAAAAATGTGGCTTTACTTGAATCACACCTTGCATCAGACCAGCACTGAATTTCACTTTGGAGGATGAACTTGGAAGAGAAGTTGTTCTTTTGTTGTTTGGAAGGGAGCATGGTTGTTGTGAGTATCTTTGCCGCAATGGAATTGCAAAATCTTCCAAGTTTCTACTTGAACTAAAAGGATCAAGAGAATCGTCATCTTCTAATTCTGATGCAGTTGTTTTTGTCTCCTTTCTTTTAGGCCACCTGAGACGAAACTTTGAAGAACGCCTCACAGCACGATTCGCAGAATTATCATACTTCTTGGTGTGTGGGGAATTTTCGGAGTCAGAATTGCTTGGTTCGTTTGAGCAGGAATATGATTCCACACTTGCTTGATCATAATTGCAATCTGATGAATTCTCAATGCCAGTGTACAAGAAAATCTCAGCATCTGGTATTCTAAACGAAGTGCCAGGACTCCCTCCAATGACATGAGCTTTGTGATGAATGCAAAGTGCATTTCCTGCTATAGGATTTTTACCATTAGAGACCCCTCCAGAGGAAACTATCATCTTGATTAAGATATCAGAAGATGCTGATTTTGGTCTTTGTTTCAGAAGATCCAAAGGGGTCATTCCATCAGCATCACAAATGTTAAGATCAATTGATGGCACAGACATCAACAGTTCCACTAGCTCGCACTGAACGTTATCAATCACTGCTACATGAAGAACCGTTCTTCCATCATTGTTCTTGACATTGATGATGTTCTGTAAATTCACGATCTTTCCACAAACCAATTGCTTCATGAGCTCAGCATGTTTGTCCAATCTTCGGAAACCGGGACTTCTGAAACCAGCCACTGCCATATGAAGAAAAGTATCTCCATAGTGGTTGGTTACCAATGCTAATGAAGGGGATGCACGAATCAGAATCTCCACCACGGGTAAGTGACCCCCGTAAGATGCTACATGTAACGCTGTGTTTCCTTGATCATCTGTTAAGTTTACAACATCGAATGTTGCAAGTAGATTTCTCACCACCTGCATCATTAAAATTATCGAAACAAGAGTCACTGAAAAATGCAGCACATACTCCAAGTTCTAACCATCTATGACGATACCAATTTTCCGAAACATTTATCTTACAAATTACCAAAATAAACCTCTAACTCTCCTCCTTGACAAAAACATCTATAAATCTGCATCAAATTTTGTCGAAGGGAATGAGAATCTGCATCAAATTCCTCACCTGAACCTGTCCTCTGGCAGCTGCAGTATGCAAAACGGTGCACCCTTGAGCATCTCTAAACCCCAAAACGCCACAATCCTCTTTCACAAGCTGTTTCAGCATCTCCCAGTTCCCTCCTCTCGCAGCAGCATGAACCGCTCTATTCATCATATCCTTCTCGAAAACCTCTTCCATCTGCGCCGGCGGCGAGAGAGCAGAACGAAGCACAACCTCAAACACCTCACAGTCATTGCTCCTCGCAGCAGCATACAGTATATCAGTGACTCCATACTCTCCTTCTCCCAACACAAGCGCAGGGTTCCTCCCCAACAGTTCCCGGACGAAATCCACGTCACCGGCCGAGGCGGCGGTGTAGAGGAGCCACCCGCCGTAGCCGGCGCGAATGAGGGAGTTGATTCCTCTTCCCGTCTCGCATTCCAGCATGAGGTTCCTCGCAACCTGCGAGCGACATTTCGCGACGTCCTCGAAGTGTTCCTCGTCGTCCCACACTGTTTCGAGGCGCCGAATTCTGCGGAGGGAAGTGAGCTTAATGAGGAGGTTGGCGTCGAGGTGGAGAAGCTCCACCACCAGATCGTAGTGGCCGTTCGCGGCGGCGCAATCGATCGGAGAAGCGTACCACCACTGCTCTCCGGTGCTCTCCCAACGCAGAGGCAAGTGTGAAGGAGACATTGCACATTTGCAATCTCACCCTCCTCCAAAGAAATGAACTTGTGTCTGCAAAACACCAGTATCAATAATCAAAGTAGATACTTCAAAGTGTAACAATGCAACAAACTTGTGTTGGGAAGTGGTAGTTTTCTCAGTTCTGATTCAATGTTTTTCCATGTTTTTTCCTTATTTCAGTTTCTGAAGGTAGATAGTGGTGTGTGTGATTGTGTGAAAAATTGTTGGTGTGAGATTGATAGTGTGAAGAAGTGTGGGAAAGGGTCGGTGGGGATGGCCTAATTAATTGCGAACATGAACCTAACTACCGTTCTCTGCGGATTTTGAGGGCAAAATGTTAAAAGAAACAGTGAAAACACACGTCACACACACAGTACCATAAACTATGATAAACTATGATATTTGATGAACATGAGTTTGTGTGAGTGAGTGAGACAGAGTTTGTGTCAATGGTGCAGAAGAAAAGTTGAAAAGAGAGCATAGAAAGATTAAGATTCTCTGATCCGTGAACATATGGCCAAAGGGCATTTATTTAATCATGAATATCTGACCCAGTAACCAACTTGTAACCTTAAATAATTCTTCAGTCTGTGTCTAATGTCTTCCCAAAATTAAAATCTTGCTTGCAAACTCTGTTTCAGCCTGAATTAAGAAATTAAAAATACTACAGTTTGAGAATTTTTACATGATATTAAGACCACCTTGTAACAGTCTTGAAGGTGCCTATTTGTTCTGTCATTTTTAATCATGAAAATTTGAGGTTGCTGTGAAAAGTTGTTTCCATTCACTTTAGGGAAATTTCAAGGATTGTGTGTCAATTGAAACAGTGGATGTGGTACAGTATTTAATTTTGTGCAGAGAAATGAAGACTGAGGGCACACACTATTTTGGCAAATCAAATTTTCCATTCACGATCTTTGTCTTTGTCTGCATTATTTGTGCAGCAAAGAATAAAGATTATTGCAGGGATGAAAGCATAAAGATTTAAACTTCATAGAGCTGTTCTTCAGTCATTTAAGATTGGGACAAACCTACGTAGGTTCATGTCCTCTTTTGTTTTAGACAGGTAAATGTGAAAACTGAAAAGAGAGAACAGAGAAAGAGGCTTACACATCATTGTTTGACTTTTGCTGGTTCAGAAAAGTGATAACTTCCATAAATTCTTGTTCTTTTTTTCTTTCTTGGGATACTTGGAACTTTTCAAAGTTTCAACAAAAGAAAATTTTACTCTTTGGAATGTCAAAAAGACTCTGGGCTTCTGAAAATTTTCATATCTTTCTGTAATAGATATAAAAGAAGTATGAGTAACTTTTCTTATTTTATATATAAGTTTAATAAAATTTAAACAATTAATTTCACTATTCTCACAAAAAGATTAAATTTATATATAAAATACAGTACTAAACAATCATGTATATAAAAATATAGATAATTACTTTAAAATTTTAGAAAAAAAAAATTAAAAACGTGAAATAATAATTTAATTTAAATTAATGATAATTTGAAGAATAAAAATATAATTAATTTATTTTAAAATAACAATTACTTAAAGAATAAAATTGGAAAAAAAATTGTGAATACGTAAATGTATAGTTTATAAAACAATTATATTTAGTTTATGTTAAAACAGGTTAATTCTATATTGTGTTTTGAACATAAAATCAGGTTAACCATTTGTTAGGATTGTCAATGTTCTACATTCAAGGATTATAAATGAATTGGTGAAAATTGGACGTTCTAACCGATAGTTAGTGAGAATTAAATGCAAGAAAAACTAGTCTCGCACACATGGTTGCAATGACTAATGTTAACTGAGAAAGGAAGAGGAAATTAATTACCTATGTATTGCATCAAATACCAGTACAACTATATACATCGCATTTACATATATTACATACACGTGAACACAAAACCTTTATTATTTATTTATTTTTCGTAAAATACGAATCAGCATATTGTATAGATCCAAGGTCTTACATCACACATGTTCACCCTTCCAACACTTGTCCTTTGCAGTTTCAAGAATATAAAAAAGCTGTATTGGATAAAAACTGATACCAAACCTCCAATTTAATTGGGAGGGTTTCAATTTTATAAACTATTTTTTGTGTATTTTCATTTGAGTATGTTATACAGGCTACATATATTCATATTTTATTTGTCCTAATTTATTTTCGTACAATATTTTTAAATAATTAATAAAAAATTAGCTTAAATTTATGTTTTTTAGTCAAATTACTTGGCCATTAGACAATAGATCTTCAGAATAAGTTTTGAAAAAATTGCAGTTGCTGTCTAAAAAAGTAACTCACCTTTTTTTTTTCTCTTTTGGGTATAAACAGTAAAATGTGGGAAATGTTTGAATCTCAAGATAGTTTACATGTATTTGAGGAATTTTTTGGAATCCAATATTTATTATATAACCAAAACAAAGTTTCACAGATAAACAATCTATAATAACGTAGAGAGGATTTTTTTTTTTTTTTATCCACGTCTCAAAATTTTAATTTTATCATTTAAAATATAATTATTTATTAAATTTTTGAAAATTGATCGTTATTTTTACAAATTTTGTATAAAATCGTCTATGTCTCCTTCTTTTCTTTTTTCTTATTTATCGACGGTTATTCTCTTATCTTTTTTGATATATTCTATTTTATTTTTAATAAATATAATTTTATTTTATATATTAACTTAATAACATTATAATATCATCACCTACAAATATAATATCATGTATATATAAAAAATGTATATACAGAGGTACTATCGCGCTTGTGTTTACGCTAATAGTTTTCTAAGAGGATTAAAAAGTGATTTATTTAACAATAACACTAAGGTACACACGTGCATTATTGGTGTATACGTATTTTTTAAATATACGTTGTATTATCTTAGTAGGTAATGATAATATAATATTATTAAGTTAATATATAAAATATATAAAATAAAATTATATTTATTAAAAATAAAGTAAAATATATCAAAAAGATGAGAGAATAATTATTGATAAATAGAAAAAATAGAAAAACAAATATACATGATTTTATAAAAAAACAATTATAAAAATAACGGTTAATTTTCAAAAATTTAATAAATAATTATATTTTAAAAATAAAATTTATATTTTGAAATGTAGACACAAAAATTATTTTTATATATTATTATAAATATTTAGGTAAAACATAAAATAAAAATGAAAAAGTAAATAAATTTATGGCACATTAAATAGTTATGAATAATCCTATTTGGACAGCATGGACACCTTCATTCATCTCTTTTCACGTGGAATGTGACTCTGGCGAAGGAATCGATGAACACTGTGGGGCTTCACCCATCTTACAGGTCTCTGTTTATGCATCTCTTATGATAAATCTGCATCATGAAATCACTGTACCTGTTCTTTTATATATATATTGTGAAAATTTATTTCCAAACATGTCTATCTGGCTAGCTTTATCTTTAGTCAAATGAGACGAGGAACATGCATGTGCCACCGACAAATATGATAATATAAATACACCAACAACTCTCAGAAACAAATTACATAAGACAAAAAAATCTGGCTTGGTAATACAAAAAGATTGAACTAAATTAACATAATTTGCTTCATACATTTCTGACTCTATTCGCTTAAATATATCGATGATAATTTCTTTTGATTCAAACCTACCCAACTTTTTAATCGGACAAAAGAAACTATTTTTTTTGTATTTTAGTTTTACGATCTTACTTTTAGTAAATAAACGAATTGAATTTTATTACTTGTTATTCTTTTGGCTGAGCCAAGCCACTATAGTTTAAAATTTTGCAATTTACATTCATGCAAATAAAAAAGTATTTTCTTCACAAATATTAATTAAGGCGACTAAGTTATCTTGCCCAAATTAATACAATTAATATAAATTAAATCTCATGGTGATAACTGAAACAGGTAAGCAACAAGGGGCAGAAGGTGTGAAACAAACTTCTACCGACCGAATGATTGCTAAGAACATTTGGATGTGATCAATAAAATTATTTATAAATAAAAAAAAATTCTAATATAAATAAATTACTTATATATAAAGAGGTATTTATAATATAAGAAAGAAAAGGCAGGTGTGTGAATAGTTCTTCTTAATTTTAATTACCTTTATGTGGAATTTATATTAATATAATAACATTATTTCTAAGTATTTTTAAATAACTTCCAAAATCACACCAAACAAACAAATAAAGTTAATAAAGTCGTTTTCTAAAAATACAAATATCACTTATAAAAAAAACTACAGCATTGTGGTTTTAGATTTTTTCCTTTTTTTTCTTTTGTTTAGTGTTTTATGCGTATAAATCAAGTACTCTTCTCTGTTTTTATTTCATCTTATACTTCGACAAAACATTTTGATTAGTTTAACATTACATTACCATCTTTCTCTATATATATTATTAATTCTCATTAGTCATTTAACAACCATTTAAGAAAACAAACAAAAACGTTTTATCGTTTTCAGATCGTGTGACTTTTTGTAACATGGTTTAGTTTGCTCTACAATGATACTTTTTTTAGAAGAATTCTCGACAAGAAATAAAATAAAACTATATCTTTTTAAATGAATAGATAAAAATGTTTGTTAGGCATGCATTTTAAATTTCACCAAGAATGATTAAGTAGGAAATATGAAGTTAGGGAAAAATTCCAATCACAACAAAAATGTTCATTCGACCATTGCTTTTACGTTTTCATCTGTGTCCATAATATTAGGTGTGAATTTTCTTTTTCATTTGAATATACAAAACCAAGCATTATAGCTTTCATGATGTTTGGGCTTGGGCCCTTACCAATGATCCAAAAAAGGGCTAAATTAAAAATTATAACAAATCACCTAAAAATTAATAAATCAGTAATCGGCATTTAACTATTACTTGGTTTTCCACAAAAATAACGAAAATGTGTATGCCTAAGGTTAACAATAGAAAATGTAACGAAAACAAAAGAGACATGGAAAACAAAATGTTGCTTTGTGTCATAGATGATTATGATGACGAAACAGAAGAGTGAACCATTCATTACAACAATAGGAAAAAAACCCTAAGGCCGTTTACTAACTTCAAAAATGTAAATACAAATTGTAGTCACTGTATTACAATGATACTACTCACAGCAACACAAGTGTTCTTATTCCGAATTCACACTAAAACTAGATTAAAATGTAGAACGGTGTAGCAGCGATGATATCCTCAACTCTTATGCCACGGATGCAATGTGAACAATCAAATCAATCACACGGGTACTGAAAAAAAAAAAAGAAAAAAACATTGTCCTCGTTACACAGGATTTAGATTAAAAATAAAACATGTTTCCTCGTACTTGTGTTTCAGAGGATTGTCATGGTGTAGAACCATTACCTGTAACCCCATTCGTTGTCATACCACGAAACAAGCTTTACAAAGTTTTCATTCAAAGAAATTCCGGCCTTGGCGTCAAATATGCTAGACCTGTAAATGAAATTAACATTCAACAATCCACATAGTAAGTAATTAGATTCAGACAACAAAAACCGATCATCATGTTTATTATCATCTTTCCAACAACTAAGATTGTCAGAGAAGTAAGCAACATTGCTTCAGAACACAACTTCACCTGCTGTCACCAACGAAATCAGTAGACACAACATCGTCTTCCGTGTAACCCAAAATACCCTTCAATTTGCCCTCTGATTCCTCCCTGGATTTTCAACACAAACGGTTGATGTCAGTAGGAACAAAAAAAAAAAACATGATTCAAATCAAATGAAAAAAGTTCTTCAAAACCTTAAAACTTACTTGATAGCAGCCTTGATTTGCTCGTAGGTTGCTGCCTTCTCTAACCTCACAGTGAGGTCAACAACTGAAACATCAACAGTGGGGACTCGGAAGGACATTCCAGTGAGTTTTCCATTCAGGGCTGGAAGAACTTTTCCTACAGCCTGTTTATCCCAAATTCATCATTCGACAAAGAAAAAGCTTAGGAACAATAAAATTAGCATCATCCAACTAAAGGAGTAATATGAATCATTCTAGGTATAATGAAAATTGATACCTTGGCAGCACCAGTGCTGCTGGGAATAATATTGAAGGAAGCAGCTCTTCCACCCCTCCAATCCTTGCTTGATGGACCATCAACAGTCTTCTGAGTAGCTGATTCATCACAAAAAGTACATAACAATGAACATCATCGTCATCTTACAATGAACAAGAACATGGATTAATTCAACAGAGGCTATTTTCGGACCTGTGATGGCGTGAACAGTGGTCATGAGACCCTCAACAATTCCGAATCGGTCATTGATGACCTATGCAAGATCAAAATCAATAATTAACAAACACGCACTTAAAAATACAGAGAGAAGCACCATGAATTATATCATCACAAAGGTATCAAACAAAAACCTTGGCGAGGGGAGCAAGGCAATTGGTAGTGCAGCTAGCGTTGGAAACAATGTCAAGCTCTGGTTTGTATTCTTTCTCGTTAACACCAACAACAAACATAGGTGCATCTTTGCTTGGGGCAGAAATCACAACCTTCTTCGCACCACCCTGAGAAAAACCAAACCCCAAATCACACTCATTTCAAACTACTCAATAGTATTCAGGATAAAATAAAAAGATCTAAAAATCAGATAACAACAGAAATTTTTTTGGGATCAGAAATCATAGTGAACCTTCAAGTGAGCAGCAGCCTTGTCCTTGTCGGTGAATACACCAGTTGACTCGACAACATAGTCAGCACCAGCCTCACCCCATGGAATGTCCTCGGGGTTCCTGAGGCAACAACAACATCAAATAATCAGACAAAAATTAAAAATAAAATAAAATAAACAAATCTTTGAGTCCTAGTAATTTACAACAACAAATCAATGATTTAATTAAACACAAAACTAAAAGCATGAGTTTACCTGATGCCAAAAACTGTCACAGACTTCTCACCAAAGAGAAGGGTCTTAGAGTCCTTCACCTTGACATCGAAATGCTTCCATTGGCCATGAACAGTGTCATACTTGAACATATATGTCTGAAAAATTAAACAACACAAATTCTTAGCAAAAGCTACTACTCTCATGTACAGTATTGTGATATTCTCACTCTAAAAAAGACTATAGATTTACCATGTAATCAGTGGTGATGAAAGGATCGTTGATTGCAACGAGTTCAACATCGTTTCTTTGAAGGGCAACCCTGGCCACCAAACGGCCAATCCTTCCGAATCCTACATGAAATGAATCCATATACTTTAGTTTATATATTAGAAAAAAAAAAACATCCAAGTACAAAAAAAAAAAAAAAAAAAAAACCAAAAAACAACAAAAAAAAAAAAACAAGACCAAAAGTCACACGAAAGAAAACCAATTACCGTTGATACCGATCCTAATCTTCTTGTCTGATGCTGCTCAATAGAAGAACAAAAAACAAAAAGAGCATTAAAAACAGAGTGTTGAAGAAAAGATACAAGAAGCTGAGAAAGAACGAAGAAGAATAGAACAGTGGTTACCCATGAGAGTGTTTGAGTTGGAATGAGATTTGAAAAGAGATAGAAAGTAATTAGAGAGTGGTTTGGTGAAGAAAAAGAAGGGTTAAGGAGAGGTATTTAAAGGAGGGTTTATGTCTGAAGAAGCGGTGAGTCACGTGATGATCACGTGAGAACCGTGACCGTTCTGCTTGGAGAAAAAGAAAAGAAAAAGCGGTAGTTTGGAGCCGCTGATTTAGTTGCATTGGAAAATGAAAACCAAGGGTTGCCCCTGGTTCAACGTTGGTTACCATCTAGAAATAAAGACACTTGGCTGCATCATTTTGGTTTTGGACCTTCCTAATAATCATTGCTTTAATCAAAAATTAAACTAAGATATGTATTAAGTAATGTACATATGTATAAAATTTTTAGTATATGTATTAAGTAACTAATTTAATTTCTTCTAAAAAGGAGAAGTTCACATTAAACTACAAATATGTCAACTTTATGTGGTAGATTTTGAAAATTTAAAATTTAATAGTAAAACTTAAGATATAGAAAATTCAATGGTAAAGTTTACGAAAATTGGAAGTTTAATTTCATTCATCATCATATCGTTAATTATTTGAAAATCAGTCATCATAAATGTAAAAGGTGAATAATCTTAAAATTCATATGGTAACGTTTATTAAATTCAGAAATTATGTAAAAGTAAAAAGAAAAAGTAATGGTAAAGTATGTAACTAAGTCTATTTCATCTGTTGAAATTACAAAATTCTTTAATGCTTTTATTAAATATTTAATGTTTTTTTTTTAAATGAAAGTGTGTCTGCTGTTTAACACTTTATATGTTTTTTAATTATGTTTGGTAGCTGTTGCCGGAATTATAAACTGGAATTAAAGAATATTCGGGGTTTGAGCTGTTTTTATGCCGAGACTTGTCAAGTTTCGAATGGTGTTAAATAAGGTTTTTCTTTTTAACACCTATGTTTTACAATTCAAACCTTCATTAACATTATGAATCATATTCATTTAAAACTGCAGTTAATTCTATTTGCTGTCAAATACATTCCTATAAGAGGTGTGAAAGTGGTATTCAAATATTTAATATTTATAATTACCCGTAAATTTTAAGAGATAAATATTCCATGATAAATAAATATAGGGTAATGGAGAAAATAGTAAAGAGTGTTTTAAAATAGACAGTGCAGTTTCTAGATTGTTCTATGACATTATCAATGACATGCATAAAGAAAAACAATATTTTATTTCACAAAAATTCAAGAGACTGACATAATCAATGTATTTGGTGAGACCACATTTGTATCGTCAACTAAAACTTCAGAGGAAGTTACCATTTTTTAACTAAATTTAACTTCAACATTTTAAAATTGTAGTATTAGATTTTAATATTTTAAAGGAAGGTTTATAAATTATAAAACAATGTTTTGCAATTTAAACCGTAATTAACATTATGAATAAAGATAAATTAAATTGAAATATATTACAATCAGATTCGAAAATATTTAATGAAATTTAAGCTTATTTTAATGTTTTAAGGAGGTTGATGGAGGAATGGGGTGAAACAGTGGATTAGACAATGAAATAAAAACGTTATATCGGAAATATTTTTAATCAGTTTACAATTTATACACTAAAAAATGTTCTTCTAGTATAGTTTGATTTCTTCCGATAATGTAGCATCATAATTATATATATATATATATATATATATACTGAAATTTAAAATAACTAATTATCAAAGAGCTTAATTATCATTGTTTTTTCTTTGGTTTAATTAGTTGTATGATACTCAACTTCATTTAGATGTGTCAGTTTGATACTCGCTTTTAAAAATGTCTCAATTGAATAATAATTTTTGAAAAAATGTCTCAATTATGTCTTCTTCAGCAAAACATTATTAATACGGTTAACAGTATTGATATTTAAAATGACTTATAAAATTAAATATTAATATTTATATCAAAATTTAGTGGTAAAAGTCATTAATTAAGTTAATGATTTTAGTAATTTTTGTCTAAAAAGAACCTGATTAAGACATTTTTTCAAAAGTTGAGACTAGATTAACACATATTTACACACGAATACCAAACTGATACATCTGAACCAAAGTGATACTATCCCACTAATTAAACCTTATTCTTTCAATTATCATTCACTTGTTTGGTTGACTTGTTTCCATTAATTCTATTATATTCACCTATTTGATGTCATGTGTTATGTATTGAAATGGTGAAGCTTGAGCGTGATGCTTGACATCAGTGTTCATGTTCTGTGAATCAATTATCATATGCTGCAATTATGAATGTCTTCTAATTCTTTTATTGTCACATACTAAGAGGGCATGGAACATGAACTCACAGCTCAAACACCAACTTTAATTTGAAACGTTGTGACAAAGAGGAACATAAAACACAAATTAAGGAATTTTGGTCAACAAATACAATTTTCTAGGTTTATTATACAGTAGGAAGCAAAGTCAAACAAGGATCTATTCCTTCATAACAATTTTCCATTTTAGATTTCTCAATATTTGACAACTGTGTTGTGACTAAAACTACTATGTGAATTATGCTATGGGTTATTTCTACATTCATACCTACACAGGGTTCGAATTTAAAACATCCAGAAACTTCCAGAAAGTCGAAATCAAAGGATAATTTGGTTTTGAATTCAAAACAGAACTAATTAAACATGAAAGTCGTCATAGGTGGTTCCGAAATGTTACACTTAAAGAAATATGTCTCGGGATTAATTTTTTTTTTAATAATTCATTTAGATTTAAAAAAACAAAGAGAAAACAAAGAAAAAACAAAGTAGTTATACCAAATTGGCGTCGCCCAGATTCGAACCGGATACCTTCGGTGTGTAAAACTGACGTGATAACCAACTACACCACTACACCACCCTTAATTAATTCAATATTTGACAAAATCATTTTAATTTGTTTTGTAACTTTTCTTTTTAAATAATTCATTTAGATTTAAAAAATGGAAAACAAAAATAATTATAACAAATTGGCGTCGCCCGGACTTGAACTGGAGACCTTCAGTGTGTTAGACTGACGTGATAACCAACTACACCACGACACCACCCTTAATTAATTGATTACTTAATTAAAATTTAATTATATAATAAATAAATTTAGCCGTTTTCATTTTTTTACAGAGCATTGTATTTTCCACTGGTACATGCAAACTCAGTTTTCATTTAACTGTTTTCGTAAAAGGATTATTATGCAATTTTAGTCTCAAATATTAAAATAAAAACGTGAGATTAGTTTCTATACAATTTCAGTGTAAAAGTATTTATATTATCAATTAATTAAAAATTATGATAAGTATGATTTTATAGCAGTTATTGCAAAAATTAAAATTTATTACAATGATAATAATTTGTTCTTGCCTGATAATATAAAATATATTTTATATGACAATAAAACATTTTCTTTTCTTTAAGACAATAAAAATATTTCTTTTGTAATAAATACTTGAATATAATGTTTTGTTAGCATATTGTTTTGCTCCCCTTATTTTGAATTAAAAATATCTTATCTTTTTTTTTAATTGTAATTTTAATAAAACTTTTGTCTATAACATACGTAAATTTGATAAAAAAAAGTTACATTTTTCAGAATAAGAAATAAAAATATCTCCATTTTAAGATAAATCATAAAAATTACGATGGAAGAATGAACAAAACCATATTTAATTCTCTAGTAAAACAAATATTGAAAACATTTTGATCACGCCAGTTAACAAAATATTTTAAAAATACACGGCCTGATATCTTTCACAGCTTGTTCATGGTCATACACATAGACAAGGTGTTCAAGTACGATTCTTCCACCTTATTACATGCATATTTAGAATGCTCTACTTTTTATTTAAAAAAGAAAAAAAAAATGTATTCTTCAAAGAAAGTTCCATCATGGCCGATGCAACTATAATGAAACAAGATTTAAAAATAGAAAATAAAAATTAAAACAATGATATTTTGACTACTAAATTTTGACAATTTTCTTTTACAACATTAACATGAAATGACATTTTTTAAATAATTTTTTATTTTTTCATTCTCAATATTTTAAAACTAACTCATAATATTACAAAAGAAATCAGTCAAAATTTAATAGTTAAAAAATTATTTAAAAATAATAATATTCAAAAAAAGGAAGAGTCCAAATTGAACCAAGAAAGTAGCAACCCAACCGTTCATTCACTTACAATTCAAGAAAAACAATCAATTTAAAGAGTCGGTGTTGACCAATTCTTTTGAATTTGGTAGCCAAATTCATAGGGTTCTTGCATCGACCATAAAAAGGCCATGATTTTCGCATCGCATTCACACATATAAACGTGTTGCCACATTCAGTTTTGCTCCGCATCCTTCTTCTTCTACTTTCCTTCGAAGCGGAGCCTGTTTCTTGTTTGTTTCTCTCTCCGTTCAAATTTCTCTTTTCTGCAACTTCTCTTCTCACCATGGCCGCCAACAGATGGTTGAAACCTGAGGTTCTTTTCTGTTCCCAAACGTACATGTTTTTTCTTTTTTTGTATATATTCTTGTATCGCATTTAGAGTTTTTGTTCCTTAACATGAACTAAGGAAATAATTTTCTTAATTCCGAAGGAATGAATAATATATATATTAAAGTTGGTTAAACTGGTGCATGCATTTTTTGAACATTGATGATGTACGTGTGAATAATATATATAATCTTCTTTGTTTTGATTTGGTTCTTGTTACGTGTGAATAGGTATACCCACTCTTCGCTGCTGTTGGTGTAGCTGTTGGGATCTGCGGTATGCAACTTGTCAGGAATATAACCACCAATCCTGAAGTCAGGTATGGTTTCATGTTTTTGTTTGATTATAGTTTCATTTTTCATTCTTCAGGTTCAATGTTTCATTAAAGTTGTTATGCTATTACTTAGAATTCTCGTATCGATCAGATAATACAGTTTATAATATTTATAATAATATATAAAAAAATTTCTTCTTTGTTTACATTTTAAAATATTAGTTTTATATTTTAAAATATAATTATTCACTAAATTTTTTAAAATTAACATTTATTTTTAAATTTTTTTATAAAATTGTCTATTTTTCCTTCTTTTCTTCTTCTTTATCTATTCACGATTATTCTTCCATATTTTCTGAAATATTTCACTTTATTTTTAATAAATATAATTTTATTTTATATATTAACTTAATAACATTATAATATCATCACCTACTAATATAATGTCAGGCGTATGTATTTATGTAATATAATTGAGTATAAATCTCACTTTATAAATTAATTTTGTAGAATTAAATTGCTTAAAATATATTTCTTAATATAATATTATAATAATATCATAATAGTTCTTGAAATTTATTTCGGTGAAATTTTTATTTTGTAAACATATAATTCATCCGTTATCTCAAATCATTGTAGAATAATTTAGTCTTTAAATTAGATTAAAAGTTGAATTCTTAATATATTTATAATTAGAAAAATTAACTCTTGACAAAAAAAACTTTTGAAAAATTTAATAAAGTTTCTAAAAATATAATTAAAACAAATTAAATTTTTATTTTTGAATTAAAATAAAATAATAAAATAATTTTTTTTAACCTATCATAACTCTTATAATTATTTGTTGTGGTGTGTGTTGTTGAATTTGGTTATGGTTTGATGATTTCAGGGTGACCAAGAGCAACAGAGCTGCAGGAGTTCTTGATAACTTTGAGGAGGGAGAGAAATATTCACAACATGGTCTGAGGAAGTATGTTCGTGGGAGGACCCCTCAGATCATGCCATCTGTCAACAACTTTTTCTCTGACCCATCAAACTAAATCAGATGCCAAATTTTCTGTTTCAATTTCGATATTTCAGTGATATCAATTTTTGGCTTTTTGGGAATCGAGATGTAGGAGACTACACAACCAGATCTTTCATTTTTCTTCCAACATGTATTACGATTGTGTAATTTGCTGACGGATGACATGTTCAATTTAACCTAATAGTAATAAAATCCTATTATTTACGTATTAGCAATTATCTTCATCAGTTTTCTTCAATTTTCATGCGCTGTTGTTAGTCCAATATCAATCAGGACTTAAACAATTTAGGTAGTTAAGTTTAACGTTAATAAAGGTTATAATTAAAGTACTGATATAAAAATTAGGGGTCTAATTTTTAAGTAACTGTTTAGAACGTGACAAAGAGCATAAATTAAATGAAAAGTTTGATGAGTAATAAAAACCAAAAGAACTTGAAAGAAAAAATATGCATAAAAATAGAGATAGGTGAATCTTTATTTCTTTTGCTAAAACATTAATAAATGCGCATCATGAATTATTAATATTTATGCATATTTTAATTAGTTATTTAAGTTTCTCGATGTAAGAAAAAAATTGTAGAAAAGCGAATACTAGTAACTTAAGAGTATTTAAAAAAAAACTAAACTTATCCAAATACATAAAATTACATTTTTTTATGAATTTGTAATGTGTTTTATATTATATTATACTAATAAATTTTAATTTTGTTTATCTTTTCAACATTAATTGACAAGATCCTGAAATAAAATCTATAAAATAAAATATTAGTATCACGAGAACACACGTGTAACACAGACGCACACGTAGACTTGCACTCAAAATTAATGGGATGGGGAATCTGAAAAGGCGATTCCTTTAACATGACCGTTAAATTGGAAATTTTAAACAATATTGACGTTGCCACCATGGATCCAGAAAGGCCCAATAACAAGCCACTACCAAAAAAAAAAGAAACTAGCCGTTATGGCGCTTCCCCGTCAAGTTTCTTTTCCACTTCCAATCCCTAATTTATTGCCATCATTTTCCCCTTTCCAAACCAGTAGTCACTACGCTCACCAGATAAAATCGTTCTCATTTTTCTTCTCTACGCAATCAAGTGATCCCAAAGTCTAAACCTTAAACGTTTTTTCTTTGTTGGAAAGTAGACACCGAACAAAGGGAATGGCTGCAAGAACAGTTGCCAAAGACATAATCACTCTTCGTGGTTCCGCAGCAATCGTTAGCGAGTTCTTCGGTATTCCCTTCTCTCTGATTCTTTTGGTGCATATTTAGTGTATTTTGGAATGGATAAACTGAAGTCTGAGTTATTTGTTGGTTTTTTTTTTCCAATCAGGATATGCTGCCAACAGGTTTGATCCTTCTCTCCTGCAATTTTTTTTTTGTCTTTGTTTTTCACATTTCAATTCATGCGAGTGGCTTGAAGTTTTGTGATGTTTTTAACATGGGGATTTGATCAGCATTCTTTACAATCGTGGAGTTTATCCGGAAGAAAGCTTTGTGAAGGTGAAGAAATATGGGCTCCCCATGTTGCTCACTGAAGATGAGGGTGTCAAATCCTTTATAACCAATCTAACTGCTCAGCTCTCTGGTAACTACTGATTTTCTCCTTTCGTTGTGGTTCTCTCCGATGTGGAGATACTGAAAAAATTCATTGGTTAACTGGGGATTATTTTTTTTTTGGATTTAATTGGTCACAGTATCAGGTGTAGCAGGGGGTCTAAAATTTTATTTTAAGAAATAGTTTGGATTTTTGAGTCACTGCTGGGGTTTACTTGTTTTCTTATAGCTTTAGTAGCAGTTCAGTTCAGTTTTGGTATTCTTATTGATCATTACTTTTGAATGTTGCAAAGAATGGCTTGAGGCTGGCAAGTTGCAGAGGGTGGTCCTTGTTATTATGAGCAAGGCCACCAGTGAAGTGCTTGAGAGGTGGAACTTCAGCATTGAGACTGACGGTGAAGTTGTTGAGAAGGGGTGGGTAACCATATAACTAAAGTGTTGTTCAGTAAATAAACTTCACATTGCTCAAAAACACTTCTGAGTAAACTGGGTTTCTCTTAAGTTAAATTTTAACTCATGTATTTGACATTTACGTTGACTCTGTCTTCCTATTTCTCTGACAACAAATGTGCCTTATTTGGCCTTAAATTCTTACTCTTTTAGTGCTTCCTGAAAAGTGCACCTATCTACACAGGGCCTAACTCTCATTCTAAATTGCTTCCTCAAAAGAATTTCCAGTGTTTTTCCTTGTGTTTAAACTTTTACTGTTTTTCCTGCTGTTTAAACTTTCAGTGTTTCTCGAGAAAAGAGTGACAAAGAAATCATGAGAGAGATACAAGCGATTATGAGACAGATTGCTTCAAGTATCACCTATTTACCTTGCCTGGACGAACCTTGTAGGACCACATGCATCTCGTTCTGCTTTTCATCTTCTTACTATTCATTCAACGTTTCTTTTATCTCCTATCTTAGCATGGCTATCTTCTTTCAGGTGTTTTTGATGTGTTAGCGTACACTGACACCGATGTAGCAGTTCCATTCACTTGGATCGAAAGCGATCCAAAACTTATTGCAAATCCACAAATGGTGAAATTGCATTCCTTCGATACCAAGGTAAATTTAAATCCACGGTTTGGTTAATTTATTTTACTGACATACTTGATTTAATTTACATATTACTGATTTTTTTTTGTTTTGGCCGTTCAGATTCACAAGGTTGACACACTCGTATCATACAAGAATGACGAATGGGATGAACAGTAGAGGAGTCCCTATCTCTCAGGTCATGCAGTGAATTTTCTATTCACAATGTTATATGTGTGTACTACTGTGTGTGTCAACTAGTACGTAGTTTTAATCCTTCCTTCCGTATGTGACTTGTTGTGGCTGTAAGAATTGCCATCTCAAGAATTCTTCCTGTTCTTCAGAGGCTGAATTCATCAATCATTTGAGTTTTATAAGATATGAATCATTCTAGTTGTTGAAACTAAGGATCTAAAAATATTTGTTAGGATCAAATTGTGTGTCAAAGTAATTTGTTAGGAGTAATTGTTTAGATACGAGTGAACGAAATCGTTGGGTAAATCTAATTCTAAATATGAAACCAAAGTAACTCAAGTTTGCAATAACCCGCAAATCCTTTAACTTGCGTGGTTTATTTATGTCCACAATTTTGTGGACATTTAACTGCAGTGTGTAGAAAAAGTTTTGTATGAGTATTCAAAAAGAAGAGAATGAAATGAGTTTTTATTTAAAAATGAAAATAAATTATATATAAGTTAATTTATATATAATTTATATATAAGTTAACTTATTCGAACTTACTTTAATTGTGTTTATTCAGAGAACAACAAAAGCAGTAAAATAAGCAAATAAGGTAGTTGATAACAGTAATGGAAATTTGAACATACGTAAGATAGTTTCAGAAACATATACGAAATACAGTGAAAAGACACTCCCATAGTACATAAAATAGTTAGAGGGAAAAAGATAGTTTCAAAAACACATACGAAATACAGTGAAAAAACACTAGTTAGAGGGAAAGAAGGGAAACGTACTTTTGTTTCCTTTCTTCCACCAAAAGTATCACATTCTATAATTTCTTTCCCTCTAACTCTATTTTATGTACTATGCGAGTGTCTGTGTGTACAAATTTCGTATGTGTTTCTGAAACTATCTTACCTATGTTCAAATTTCCATTACTGTTATCAAATTTGACAAGTAGATATAATAATATGCAGAAAGACAAAAAATTCTTTACAGCACACTATCTCAATACACTATTGGATGATCAGATCTCGGCGAAGGAATCTCAATTCTATTTGTTAATATTGATTTCTTCAATATAGAAGATAATATATTTTCAATTTGTTATTATTCGTAATTATTTGAAAGGATTATTTTTCATATGTAATTTAAAAAATAATGGTATACCACTAAAATTATCACAATGATTTCAGGATTTGATATATTCAGTCTAATGATGAATCACTATAAGTAGGAAATTGATAATTAAAATTAATATTTACTGATAAATTTTGGTATTTTTTATTTATATTTTTTATCTATTGAGGAGATGTTATTGTTTTAGTGTCTCATCTGGTCTTCATATAAAATAATATTAAAGTGATAAAAATTATCGATTTACATCATAACACGTGCGTATAAGAAAACAAGAAGAAGGAAAATATGATAATCACATTCTTAGTTAACGAAAAAATTAAATAACAGAAACTCAAATTAAATACTTTAAGTGCTCAAATATTTTCATTTGGTATAAAAATTAATCTGTAATAACCCGATTTGAAAATAGAAATATCTTAAACACTGGACAAACAAAAAATAATAATAGAGAATCAATTAAAAATACAAGTGTATTAAAAATGTAATTAAGTATAAAATTTATTATTAGTTGTTATCATTGAGAGATTTTCTATAATAATAGTTTTAAATAAACTATTTTTATATGATATTAAATAAAATAATTTGCATGTTTTTAACAATTAACTATTTACTTAGTGATTAACTTTTATTTAAAATTGTATAAGTATTTAATATCTGATGGATTACTTATCATTATTTTATATTTTAGAGAAAAACTATAATAATAACTTAAAATATTCAATATATACAGTAAGATATAATATAATAATTTATAAATTTATTAATTCCCGAATTTACGATTGTGAAAATACTAATCTAAATACATTTTTTAAAACTCTATATCTGTCAAGTCCTCTGTAGTTTTGTTGATATCGAATATGAATAAATTAATGTATAACTAACAAAAGAATATCAAATCCAATGTTTTGAAAAATTCAAAATTTTTCTACATACATTAACTAAATTTTGTCTATATTAAGATGTTAAAGAGTTAAGAACTCATTCTTATCTAATTAAGGTAAAGTAAGAAATGACAAAAAAAAAAATAAGTATTTTTAATGCTGTCAAAGTTCGAAGTTAATAGCTTCTATTGTGCTAAGGCAAACACGTTAGAAACTCAAGCAACCGTCAAAGTTCCTACACAGAACTAGAAGTATATACCAAAATTTGACGAAAATGATCCATTAAAAAATCTAGACAATAATAATATGTTGTCACTGCAAATGCATATTTACAGACATGTAAACGCCATTGATTGAAACGGATTTTTGTGCAGAAGGGCTAGTTAATTTTCCTATCAAAAAACTATAAACAGCGTTATCAAATGTAAAACTTATACAATTTCAGGTTAGTGTCGCACATATATCAAAAACCTGAACAGACCCCACCATAGTTCTCCAGAGAATTTGATCATGCCATCTACTTTTCAACTCACACCACGATATATGGCACCAGGTCGAAGATCATCCAAATTGTCAATATTTCTATATCCATCAAATTCTCTTAGACACACCCAACCCCGGCGGGTCAGAAAATCACGATAATCATTTTCAGTGTAAAATACCTTATCTTCAGTATGCACAGGAAGGTGCTCAGACTCATCATAGAGACATAATTTAATGGCCATTCCTGCAATTATAAGTAGATAAATACAACATCGTAACTTAATAATACTAAAACCTAAAAAAATACTTCGTAAGATTTTAAGAATCAAAATACATATAAACATCAAATATGCCATAATATTTAAGGGACAACCATAGATGATCATATTTCTTTAAAAATAACAAGCAAAAGAAAATGACAAATACTGTTATTTCTAAGGAAAAACTAAAAATAACATCCAGAAAGAATTTTTCTTTTCAAAAAAATTGTTGTTCAGCTGCGAATCGATTATCTACTGGTTCAATTGCAAACCACTTTTATGGTTTTAATATATCAGATATTAAATCAGTTTACCGGTTTTAACAACATAACAAAACCAACATGTGAACTTCAAAAGTGCACCGCATCATACGAGTAAAGTTCGTAAACATTAAAATTAAATAAATCCATCAAATGTGTACATATCGCAACAATAATTAGACCAATAAAGTGAATCTAACCTTCATCAAGGTGAAGAGTATAACTTCCAATAGGCATTTCACGGTCAATACTTCGGATAATCTGGTCCTCATCCTCCAACCAAAATGTGCGTTTAGTTCTCAACCTAAAAGCAGCCCTGATTGCCTCTTTGATGGCTTCTGGAGTGCCATCAATACCTATTCGTCTTGTATAATCACACCATTTAACTGATATAACCCTTCCACAACATGACTGACTTTCTCCACCTGCCAAAGTAGGAAGAATTGGTTAAGCTAAAGAGGGGAGGGGGGAACCGAATATAATTGATTCCATGTTTTGGGGTATGAAATAACAATTTATTTTACCATGTTTTTGTTCTATATCCAAAAATTAACCAAAACTGCTCTCAACGTACATTTACCAAGACTCGATGATTAACTTCTTATTTTTGCAGTCATTTTCTCTTTCATTGGTGAGTAAGCAAACATGGATCAAACTATGAAGCCCTACATAACTTACCATTTCCAGAAGTCTCTCTCCAATTCCAAGGAGGGACTCCACTAGCTGCAACAGCATCAGCTGTGGTAATGGCAAGCGGATGCCCATCATGATCCAAACTTCTCTCAAGATTTAGTGTTGGTCTTCCAGTAGCTAATGGCAAGTATTTGAGAATTATGGTAAATGAAATAGCAAAAATGATGGTAAAGGAGCTAAAATGCATGTCCAAGTTCTTTTTAATAGAGACCCCCTCTCCAGAAATGTTAAGGGCTTGTTTACTTCTATTTTCATTTCCCGTTTTCATTTCTAGTAACAAAGTTGTCACCTTGTTTTCATCTTGTTTCCTGGTTTCAAAGAGTTGTATAGGAAACAGATAAAACAAAACATAACAAGATTGTTTTCACCCAAAGCAACATTATTTACTCAAAAAGAACAGGCCCTAAAATCTTCATTCTAAAATGTTGACAGTACTAGTTTTGGGCATTGAAATGCTGCAAAATGTAGACACCAGATGATAGAAAAAATGATAACGCTTGGCGATATGCCCATGAATACTTCCTCCCACCAATACAATCACACACTTATCTGGTCATGCATAGCAAGAAGTAGTATGAGTACTTCATCGCATTATTTGGGGTACTGTACTTGACATTATAATTAAGTGAAACTGTTAAATGATAAGCATTAAGCAACAACAATATTTTTTCCCACCATGTGAAGAAATAATTATAAGAACCGCACATTAGCAGAAAGAGTTCCTAGTAAATTATGATAACTAGAACTATACTGAAGAGTACAGCATTTGAATTATCATTTCAACAAACTCTTCAAGGTCAAATTTCACCATTTATGTTGCTCTTCCTATCATTCTTTTTAATATTTACCTGAAAAGAAGCATTAAAATGCTGAAAAGTTGTCTGTAGTGTTGGTTAAATTTCCATGAAATACATGTACGTACATTAGCATTTTGGTTTTTTCTTACACTGATTTTTTCTTCCACACTTATTATGTTACTCGGATGTGGTGTATATTACCTACTTACCAGTATAAGAATCAAGTCTAAACCAAAATGCCTCGATGGATTAAAACCCCACGTGACTCCTTTTGTGAGTTATGAAATTCAAAATGATGAAGGACACGAGTAAACAACAATACAGAGTATGTATGTAGGCAGCTGAAAGCTGGATTACAATGACATACCTTCTACAGGCCCAAAAGAGATGCTAGTATCATCAATACCTGTAGAGCAAGATAACCAATTAAATTATTGTTCCTAAAGATGAAATGGGTGAAATTATAACCTCAACAGATATCCAAAGTGATAGTTTAACAGTACTGCATAGAAATTAAACCCCACTTTCAAATTGTCGAGATTTATACTGCCCTATGTGAAAATCAAACACAGAGATATTCGATACAGCTGTCAAGCTATCCATGGATATAAACTGAGGCTCACAACTTAAGGGTAAGGCTTTTCAACCAAGAAATAAACGTGATTTCCAATCACACTTACTAAACTTATACAGGGAAACTGAAAACTTCTTTAATCCTTCAAATTTGTGCTTCACAAAGAAACATAAATAACTGAACGCTAAATGCATAGAAATCAATCACCTCGTGCCAGCAATTTTAAACCAAAATGACATTATTTTGGATTAAATTTGTCATATTTTGGAAAATGCAATCCATTAAGCAGTTACATTACAACTACGAAATTTAGGTTTCCCCAGTTACGTTTTTCCCTAAACTATATCCATTTTTGTAAACAAAAACAACCTAATATCCCCAAACCAGAATGCTTGAAAGAGATAATGAAGTATCTCGGTTTCCAGACAAAATTTGTCAAATTTGGGAAATTCCAGAATGTTCAGCTTTAACCAATGTCACTTACACCATCTCTTTTAAACAAACCGTCAAAAAGTATCCACATCAGATATCAAACATCCCCACTCCCTGCCAAACTTAGAGAAGCAGCTTCACAAGTAATTTGCTTACAACGGTTGTGTGATCAATATTCCGAAAGAATCTTCAGACTAACTTATTTCAGGTCTCCTTTAGCCCCAACACCAGAACATGGTTAGTACAGTTTAGTTCTTGCACCTTGAAACTATTCATTTTAGTCCCTACCCGTGAGCTTTCTAATTAATAGAACGTTTTAGTCCTTACAACAACTAGAAACTATTCCTTTTAGTCCCTACAATTTTAGACAACAGAACTATCACTAAATCAACATTGTAAGAAGAAGTTGAACCCTCACACTAATTCACCTCCAAAGTCAGATTCATGACCTAAACTCCACCTCATGCAACAAAATCACACATAACATAATTCAATTGAAGGATTCCCTAACCTAACCTAACCTAACGGTTCACAGAAGTGCTGAATTACAACGAGTGAACTGCTACCTTTATCAGCAAACTGCATGAAAGAATCAACCTTTGGCGGAGGAGTGGGACTCTTGTACTGCACGTTCTTGCTCCTCTCTCTGAGGATCTCATCAATCTCCTTGTAATACGACATCTTAGCAGAGCCGCTCCCTCCACGGTCCTGGTGCTTTGCCTTCTTGAACTCCTTTAGCAGGTTGCGCCACTTATCGGTGCACATGGTGGGAGAGCGATCAAAACCCTTCTCCCTCATCTTGGAGGATATCTGTTCCCAGAGGTGCTTGTTGGACTTGGAGGTATTGAAGAGCGCGTCCATCTCGCGGCGGAGGCCAATGAGCGAGCGCGTCTCGTCCTGCACCCACGTCTCCGCCCGTTTCTTGGGGGCCTTGATCTCCACCTCGGGGTCTTCTCCGCTGCTCTCGCCGAGGATCATCGGCGGCGGGTGGTGCGGCGGCGGCGGCGGCAGTTCGCCGTTGGAGACCACCTCGATCATCATATCGCGCGCACCTTCCTCCTTGTAGAAGTCGATTGGACGCGGTTTCTCCGACAAATACATGGTTCGGTAAGTTGGTTGCTGTATGTGTGAGAGTGTGAATTGTTGGTTTGAGGGATTCTATTGCCGAAGGAGGATTGAGAAAGAGAGAGTGATGGCGATGGTAATTGTAATTGTAAAAGTTAGGGATTGGGTTTTGGGGTGAAATTTTGAAGTGGTGAAGCAGTGAAGAAGGGTAGGGGATTTTGCTTTGTGTGTATGTCAGCGTGAAGTAAAAGCTTTTTGGATGCGGTGGAAAGCAAGGGATGAGGAAGAGAGGACGTGTCTGTCTCTTGATAATATTATCATTATTACCATGATTATTATTATTATTAGTTAATTAATGATATGTTATTATTATTTTATTTTTTTAAATAATATTTTCAGAAGAAAAAGGTAAATTTATTTTTCTGGAGGTAAAAATTTTATCGGTATACTCAAAAAATATAATAAAAATAGATTAAATATGTTTTTTGTCTCTTAATTTTGAGTAAAAATTAAAATTAATTTTTTTTGAAATTTCTATCTAATTTAGTTTCTCAACTTTGTAACTGTGTCTATTTAATACTTTTATTAACCAAATTTTATTAAGTTCTTTTATAGTTTTAAAAAGATTTCATGATAGCATATGAGTTGTTTATACAGTTTCACACATTTTCGTTTCAATGTTAACTAAGAAACTATCATGAAATGTGTTTGAAACGCCAAATAAATTTAACAAAATTATATTAAAATTACTAAATTCACGCAGTTCCAACTTTAACCTATGTTTTCTAGTGATTTTTAATCATAATCAAGGATGATATTTCCTGTAGACATACGTAAATATAATGGAGCTTAGACACAACAACCAAATGATTTACTTTTAGAATTATGTATGGCAAAGCTAGAGCCTAATGATGTTTTCCCATGTGTAGATTCAAGTTGCATTTCACACAGATAAAATTTGAATGACTCTTTCATCACAAGATGACATGAGATTATAAATGAGTTACTTTTATAAGACAAGTTGTACTTCTCTCGGATAGAAGATATAATGTTTGAGGTATCAATATAGTATTTGTATTTGTGTATAGTTTAGGGCTATAAACAATGTCCTATGATTTCAATTACAAATTGTTGTTCTTTTTTAAACTCTTATAAGTATGATAGGGATATTGGAAGTGTTTATGATAAATATTTGTTAGGTAAACCATAGAATAATGTATATGTGTGAATGATTGGATTACATACTTTTGATTCAGTGTATTTTAGTGGTTTGCAACTAGAGGTGGTTGAATTATGAGTTACTAAATATTTTTTGGAATTTTAAAATATTTTAAAGATATTTCAAATAATTTTTGACAGTTTCAACCGTTAAAATGTGATATATTTTGTGACGATATTTAATTGTAAAAAATGTGATATACTTTATAATGTTTTTAACTATAAAAAATGTGATATATTTTGTGACGATTTTTAACCGTCAAAATATAATAAAATGTAATCAAATCATATTACTTTTTGTAACGATTTTTAACTGTTATTATTTTATTTTTCTTTTCTATGTGTAATTCTGACGAGTTTTAAAATTATTAGAAACTTTATTTATAACTGTTTTTAACTGGTAAAACTTTAAATTTTAACTTTTTTAAATGTCCATTTTTTCGTTTTTTTGAACTTGTGTTTCAGTCATAGATCGATGACAACATGTAATCAAATTTATGGAACAAAAATTGGATAAAAAATTATAGAAACACCCAACGTAATTTGAAATAACGTGGTGGAAGAAGCTAACAACAACACTCTTTGTCTAACACTCTACCTAAAAGAATTAACATAGTTTTGTACTAAAAGGAAAAAGTATCATAACTAAGTACGAATATAATATTATATTATAATTTTGACCCTAATAAAATATTACGTTGATATTTGAAAAAAAAAAATCTAAAACAATGCTATATTTAAAATACCGGACTATCTTCTTGTTTAATAGATATTTTCATGTAATATTCTTTATGAACTTATAATAATGTAGAGTCTTAACTCGTTCATAAACGTTTGATATGAAAATTAAATTTTGTAGTTACATATTTTATTCTTTATCTATGTTAAGTTTAAATACCAAAGTTAGTATCTCTAAATAAAAAATTATCAACAACAAAACAACAGAATCTGAATATTTTCTTATTAGAAGAAATAATAGTAAATTGAAAGTGAATGTTCTTAAAAAAATGTAATTAATATATTATGAGAAAGTCTATCACAAATGCAAAGTTCAATCATGTTGAAATCTCTTGACTTTACTTTACTTTTATCTTAGGTGTATATATATATATATATATATATATATATATATTTTTATATACAATAAAAAAATAGTATTTTTTTTATCATGATCATGTCTTAACCTCAAACTAATATATAATGGCGAATCTTGACTAAAAATGTTGGAGGGGATAGAATAATATAATTTTGAAATCCTTATATTTCGTCATTATGATTTAAAAAATTGCTTCTCTATTAAGCAATTTGATTATAATGTTTCAAAATATGTGAAGAAATATAATTTATCTTGTTTTCATCAATAGTTTCCTTTTTTTATCACTTTTTAATAATAAATTTATTTTTTTATTCTTTATCAATATATATTTTTTGTACATAATATTAAAAAATAATTTATCATAATTTAATAAAAAATTGAGACACATAATTATCAAAAGAAAAATATATTATGGTTAAGTCACAATTAAAAATCAATTATGAAAAAATACATTATACATTTTTTTTCTAATTCGTAACAAATGAATAAACAAATAGCTAATGAGATAAAAAAAAATAATGTTTTCATTATCAAGACAATAAACAAAAAAGGAAGAGGATAAATGAGAAATGAAAAGAAAAATAATTTTGTGTCTAACTTTTTTTTCTTAAAATACAAAAACAAAATATATGAGTTGAGAGATTATTACAATTTGTGAAAAAAAACTAAAAAGAAAATAAGAAGGAAAATAAAAATTATATTAATAGATATTTAGTTTAAGTACTCTTTTGATTTATGTTTCCGTTTAAAAATGTTAAGTTGGTCTTTCAATTTTTTTACTCTCAATTTGGTCCCAATTTTTTTAAAAACTAATGCAATTTGGTCTTTCACTTAATTTTCTTGAAACAGGTAGATGATTATTTCATTCAAATTGAACTCTTAATATGAATAATTTGCTTTGTTGATGTGATTAATATAATCCTAGTGTCAATTTTTTGACAAAAACAAAAACCAAACCAAAAATTAAGTCTAAATACTTTTATTCTTTATTATCTATTAACATTAAATATTGTGCTTTATAAAAGAAATAAAAAAATACACCATTTAATTTTCATCAATTCCTAAAACATATTACCTATAATTTAAAAAATTCAATAAAATTTTAATATTATATATATATATATAATTAAAAAAATCAAAATTTCGGAGGGCCATGACCCTTCCTGCCTCAATAAACATCAGCCCCTGCCAATATAGGTAAAATGATGATAGATATTTTAGTAACTATTTTAAATTCAGACATATTGTGCCCCAAATAGAACCATTCCCCTGAATTATCTTCGTACCAAAAATACACAATGGTTCATTGGAAAGGAGAAGATCCACATCACTACAAAATTTACATGACAAAAATAACTATAAAAATGTTTTTCAACACATGTAAATGTTCTTCTCTCATTAGAAACTTTACTCCAAAAATATGGATTCCGGAATGTCGTGGGCTGATCAATGGGACAATGACCCAGACCTATCCCCGACATCTGAGAAAGACAAGAAGAAGAAGAAGAAGAGCAAGGATGAGTCAGATAAGAACAAATTTGGAAAAACCGTGATGAACTTCAAATGGGTGAAAGAACTTCGGAAGAAAACTAGCAAGACATAAAAATATCTATGATTTAAGAAGTTTTTGTGACTCATTCAAATTAAAATATGTAATTGATTTGACTTTGACTGAATCTAATTTGTTTAATTAAATGTTTTTTTGTGTGTTAAATATGTTATAATGTATTGTTTTAAGTGATTTGATCCTTGTTTCTTTTAAGTTTCTTCGTACTATATAATTGATGAAGGTCGTAAAACAAATATGTCTTGTTAAATATTTCGTAATATTTAATAAAAAATGAATAAAACAATTTATCTTTAATTACTCATTCAAAAAATATTGTAAAAATTGTGTTATGGTAAATGATTGATTTTGTTATTTGTTTTTTTATAAAGTAATTGTAAACCTAATTTAACTTTATAAAATATGTTTATTAGATAAAGTTTAAACACATACTAAATATTGATAAATATCAAATAATTACTTAATAACAAACGATACCATATATTCAACAAATATTGTTTATAATAAACTTGTAAGTAATTACTTAATATATTTTTAATAGTGAGTTTTAAATTTAATTCAAAATTAATATGTAAAATAAAAATTATGCACACTTGTATACTATCTTTATTCAGCATTAAATCTTCAACACCTGTGAAGGTATGAGACAAGTATATTTATAAGAAAAAAAATGTTAAATTACACATTTGATTTTTATTTTCGTTTAATTTTGTCAATTAAGTCATGGTATTTTTTTAACCAAATCATAATTTTCGTTAATTTTGTTTAATCTGTTCATTTTTTGGTAAAGCAGTTTAAATGACAGTAATGAACAATGATTATCACGTGTCACTCATAATTATTTAGTTTTTTTTTTATATTTTTTTAATTTTTGAAAAAAATGTCCACGTGTCAACCCAACAACATGTTATGTGTTAAAGTCAACGTTTTATGTCCAATCTGATCTATGTGTTCGTTTTTTTTTGTTTCAATTTAATCCCATTTATTTTTTCAAGTGAAATACTTTTGTCCCTCTCCAAAATGAATAATACCAAAGTTATAACACTGTTCTTTTGGAAAAATTTAATGTTCATGTGCAATGAGATGAGAGGATTAACATGTGATTACTTGTTCCTTTAGGGGTGATAGAAGGTGATGTTGAGCAATGATTAGGGATTTATTTCAAATGCAATCTCAATGTGCATGATGAGATTGTAGGGTGACACACTTCAATGTACAAAATTAACCCCTCGTATTTCAGTTTTCTTGTATGTGATTTATTCATTTTTTCTAATTATAAAAACAACATACTAAAAATGAATAGCACAAATGAAAATTTATTATGATTATAATACAAATTTACTACTTCTAAAATTACTATTAAAAATAAAATAAGATCTATATGTAAATAAATTATTTCTCACCTCACATTAAATTTATTTTCATACCAAATATATTGTATTATTCATTTATTTATAAATTATATTTTTATAATTCCAATCATTCAATAAAAATAAAATATTTATATATCATTTTATGTTGTTTTTAACAATAGAAACATTTTAGTAATATAACTTTTTTGATCTATTAAAAGTTTTTTTTAATATGTCACAGTCAGTCATAAATTTCACTCTCTAATCCACTCTAAATGTCTTAAAAGAACACAACAATAACTTCACCCTTTAATCCCTCTTATCTCTTTCTCTCCATCTCTTTTAAATCATTACTCCCAAAAGAATACAACCTAGAAGAGAACCATCTTAAATTTAGAAAACAACATTTTCCCCAATTCATCAATTAAGTTAACACTCTCAACAAATCAATTCATACCATACATCCAATCTAATTAACCCATATCAAAATTAAACCACTTATCCATACAAATACACAATTGATTTTAAATTACTAACTTCCTTTACCCATTATAAGTTGCACTTTGACTCTTCAACAAATTTACTACATTGAAGAATCACATTCATCATCAATCAAACAAAATGATAATACATGTTAAGTTAATTTATCATAAAAACAGGCTTATCAATTAACCCATTCGTAAATCTTAACAAAAGCTTTTTAAATATCTAGTTTTCCTTATCAGGATAAACACTCATAGACTAAAAAAGTGTTCGTCATATACTCTAGCTCGCACAGACCGTTCTACCTACATATAAACAACTTTGATCAACGATACTAACACATCCTAACAATCATAATCAAACAAATATTCACCTTGAGTCCTTAAATGTCACATATAAGCCCAAAACACCCCACATGCAACATATTTATTTAAAGACAAAAAAGAAAATATGAACTTACTTTGTTTAAGATTTTGATTGAATATAATTATATACCTTAAAATCGCGTATTCAAATTCAGTAAACAGACGAAGGATGAAGTTAAAAATTCACGTAAAAAATCGAACAAAAATTTAGAAAAATAATGATCAATGAAATGAAACCCAATAATTTTTTTTTAGTTAACCCTTTTATTAATGAAATAATAAAGAGTAAACATTAAAATCGCAGCTATACTTGAAATATCTTGTAAGCAGTTAAACTTAACAAGTGCAATTTCATATTTAAAAGGATAAAGTAGATATTTTCACACAAAAACCAACTTTTGAACTCAATCATTTTATATGAATTAAGATAATAGAAAAATTAAAATGATGGACGGGCTTAAATTTGATTCACTTCATTCAACAATCTCTTTAAAAACAACATAAAACACTTTTACAGATAATCTCAATATCTATGAACAATACTTTATTGATTTTTAAATGCAATTTATCAATTAAATATATGGACATTTTATGAATCCTAAAGACATTTATCCAAAAATAAATTATTTATTATATTTGTTATTTAATTAGTATTCCTGTTTAAATGACAATTTCCTTATTTGATTAAAATTAATTGCCGGTGCTTATATAATAAACGAAAATATTGTTGATTCAGATGAACCATAAACCTTAAAATGATACGATTAAAAACCGCTCCAATAAAAGCAAAGGAGCCGGCAGTAAAAACAATTTAAGCTTCTTGGATAGTTTTTTATAATAATTATAAAAAAGGAAAAGTAAAATATCTTAATCAATCTTATAAAACGTTTTTACTCTTTTTTCTAAAAGTTATAATCTGAGCTTATAACTATTTTTCAAATATTTATTAAAAAATTCCTTACTAATTTTAGGTATAATTAAGTAAGTTCAACTGTATATAGACGTTGTGATGAAATCTTAGCCTAGAAAGATCATTGTCCATAGAAGAGAAAACCTCCTTTTTTTTTTTACATCATTAATTGTAATTTGGCTTTACTATCATTATTTTTGCGAGGTTTTTCGATTTTTCATTACAATCTTATTATTTAAATTACACAGTTTTAATTTATCTGTTAATTTACTATTAAAAAAAAATACTGAAACGACACTACGCTACATTGTCACACAATATGTGTAATAAAAGAGGGTATCTGAACATTTTTATTAAATGTTGAATTAAGAGATAAATAAACTAAAATTACAGAGTTAAATATAAATTCGCAATATAATAATTAATAACAAGAATACAGAGCAACGAAAAGTTGATTTATTAAACTTTATTTTCCTTTCTTATTTTGAGTTTCGAAATTCACGTCAAATTCCAATTGCGTCATCTCATTTTCCGCCCAAAACAAATCATTCCTTGGCGCTCGTCAAAGGAGAAAGAGAAAAGACAAAAAGAGCAGAGAAAATGACGGAAAGTGAAGGAAAGCGTGAGAAAATGCTCAAACAGAAGAAAGGTGGAAGCCTCCTCGTTTTCACCGGAGGTGCTGCGGTGCTTGCGATTGCGGTGAATCTCGCCATCACGGCATTGAAGCACCACAAGGAAAAAAATGCAAAGAAGAAAGGTATTTCTTCTTCCTCAACACTTCAATTTTCTCTTACACTACGCTACGCTCTTCAGCGACCTGAAATGCGTGCATAGTGAATAACTTGTTAAATTTTAAAATCGTTTCACTGAAGCCACTAGTGGAAACTTGTAGATCTTGCAGGTTCTAAGGTGCGTGTTAACCTATCTGCGCCCGAGATTCTTAAGTTAGCCGAACAAATCATTGCCAACTCGAAGAAGGTTCATAATTCTGTTGCGTCGGTGCCTCTCGACAAGGTACTGTCGGTTCGATGTGTATACTGCACTGAATACTGATCTCACTGTTCGCTATCTAATTATGTGGAATCTCATTTATTTACTGGATTATTAGTTAAAGACATAGTCGCATTCGTTACTAAATGTCGGTATTGTTTCTTTCACGCGAGACATAGTCTTTGAGATGTAGTAGCATTTTGTTCGCTATCTAATTTTGCAATCAGATCAATGTTAAGCTGCATCACTATTTTTGTAGAATACGCTTTTAGTGCCTGAACTGAAAGTAGGAAATTATACAGCACTTCTGCACAGCAAGTCCTGAAACCAGTGAAATTCCAAATAAGCCTCTGGAAGTGCAATCATGTTTGTACTAACTATTAAATAAATGTGTGACTTGGGTAATAATATTACTGGGTAAATATTCAATTTGGTTATCCAAAATATGAGATATTGTCACTTCAGTCCTTGAAAATAATAAAATTAAAAAAAGGGTTTTTAAAATTTTAATTTGACACTGACTTTAGTTTAAGTTTTGAAAATTCATGTGATTTAAGTGACAATGTCAATATAGTTTTAAGAACTATAGTGGCAATAAGTAGCTAAATTCAGAGACTAAAGTGATAACAAAGAAATTTGTTTTGAATTTTTTATGGAGCTAAAATGATCACGTTTACATTTTCACTAATATTAACATATTCTTAAGAATCAAATAATAATAATAAATGGTTAAATCTAGAGAATTAGACAAAACAACTTTAAATTTTAGATATTTATTTGACATTTTCTTAGTTGCAAAGACTAATGTATAATGCTATACACTTTTAGGGACAAAAATGACGGTTCACTCTCTTTTTTTTTTTTTGTCAAATTATATTTTTATATGATATATATTTACTCATTTTCAGTTATTGTTTTGTGTTGACAATTACTGCAGGTTACATATGCAAATGTTATAGCACCTCTGGCAGAACTGCAAGCGCAGCAATTTCCACTGGTTCAGTCTTGTGTGTTTCAGAAGATGGTATCTACTCGGGAGGATGTACGGAAAGCAAGTGCAGAAGCAGAGCGAAGAATAGATGATCATTTTGATGCGTGCAGGTTTGCTAACATTAATTTGTAGTTTCTTACACTATTTATGATCTCTACGAAGTGCTGGACATGAGTTTTTGATGGGGTAGAAATGCCCTACCAATCGAGGGATATAGGATGGTTTTGACAATGATGAAGTCTTGCCTATTCTCTGTGGTTTCAGAGTTTACTGAAATTTAATTATGAGGAGAGTGAGGTTAAGTTCACACTGAACTATTATTAAGCTGCGTGCATGGCTTGGTTGGTCTTATGAATTTGTTTGCACCACCTGCCAAAAATTGTTTCACGGATATTGTTAGGCTGACTTTTCCAGATCACGTGCCTTTTCATCTCATAAATTATGAAACTGAATGTTGTGCTGTTCATGCAAGTGGATCAGCAAACGTGAAGATGTCTACCTTGTCATTAAAGCATTTGCAGTAAGGGGCGAGCTGATGAATGCTGAAGCCAGACACTTTCTTCAAACTCTGGTAAGAGCTAAGGAGTTCTGAATGTAGTCTAGTTTTTTTTTTTGGATGCAAGATTTTCCTCGAAAATAATGGCATGAACAAAGCAAATGTAGGATTGCATTGTATCCTGTTATACTTTTCCATGAATGTATGAAATCTAGATTTGATTTTTTCCCAATCAGTGACAGGTGAGAGACTTTGAGCGAAATGGATTGAACCTCACTGCAAGCAAAAGAGAAGAGCTGCAGCGTATAAGAGCTCAGATTGATGAATTAAGCATCAAATATATCCAAAATCTCGATGACGATACCAAGTTTTTTCTCTTCAGCGAATCAGAGTTAGCTGGATTACCTCCGGAGTTTCTCAAGGTTTAGTGTGACTATTCTTCCTTCAACTAATAAGGATTTAGAGGTTGATAAATTGTCTATAGATATGATTTACTACAGAACTTTATGACTTCATTTGATCCGTGTAGCCAGTTCCACCTAATGACAAAAACCTTGGTTGTTGTTGTTGTGTTTTTTCATCAATCCACTTAAATAGTGTAGGCATGTTTCTGAAATACTCTCTCATCCATTATGTACTTTGAAATCTGTGACATTAAATTGTTCTCAATCCTCTGTCTTCTATTATTTCTTCATTCATAAATTTCATATTAATTGTCATTCTAAGTTGAACACTATTTTGGGATTGGACTTGGAATGGCTGCCTCTTCAGTAATTGGGACAAAATAAGAGAAATAAAGGAAAGGGACAATCATATAAGTCACATGTAGGTTTGGGAGTCCTAGTTAAAAATGGAAGGGTCATGGAGTAACCTGTTGGCTTGAGTTTTCCACTTACAGGGATGCGTTGCTTATCTCTAAATCAGCCCCTTTCCTTGCCTTCCCACAGTGAAAATAGGTCAATAATAATTTGATCTCCATATACTTCCACTTTATTTCTACCCCTAAGTAAAAGTGATATTTTTAGTTTTTACTTATTATACATCCACACAATATGATACCCTCCATCTCCTTTTGAAAACGATCCTCTCCACAGTATATTTAAAATCCCAAATCCAGCCCTGCAGTATGGATCTTTTGACTTAACAAAGGAGAATTGAAAGGAACCATTATTTGGAAAGTTGAAAAAAGAGAGTATAAAAGAAATATCAGCAACATAAATTGTAAGATAAGACGATATTTAACTGACTGGACCATTTAAGGTCATACTTAATGCAATGCACTAGTTCGCTCTCCATGTCTTACACATTGATTACATATTTCTTCCAGACGAGTGTGATACAGATATCTAATTTAACTCTAATCAAGCGATCATGCATTATGGAGGATTGTTTCTGCTTTTGCATGGGCTTCAATTGGTAAACATTTTTTTTTTTCTGGTTGTAATATAATTGAATTAAATGCATTTCTCCACAGGATTTAGACAAATCGGAAAATGGGAAATTTAAAATTTCCCTAAGAAGTCATCATGTTGCAGCTGTACTTCAATTTTGCAAGGTATGGGGAATGGATGTAAACTAATAATAGCTAAGTAATTATTTGCTAAATAATTGATATTAAACTGGCTCTTGTGCTGCATGTAAACTACTAGTGAGAAGAAGCAGAAAATTTTTGTATATGGTTTAATAAAATGGGTTCTTGTTGCATCTGTAAAAGTTTAAGATTAGAGAAATGACCATTTGACTAATGCTTTCCGTGAGTTTGATTTGGGAAAGATCTACACCAAGAAGCTAGGATACGTCCTTCCCTTGGCGTTAGACATCTTTTTACAAAGGGCTACAGTTTTTTTCCCCACAATGACTTGTTTTTATTTTTATTGATAGTTCACAATGAGTTATCATTTTTTAATATATTATTTGGTTGGCAAATTTATTAATTGATATTGTTGCTTAATGTGACACAAAAAGACAGTAGCTAAGCAGTGTAGGGATTTAGTACACTTGAATATTTCCATAGGCATAAGCACAAGTATCAATCTCCTCAGAACATCATTGCTCAAATATCACTAACATTGCAACTTTAGACCATCTTAGTATTTCTATAGATTGTTGTTCTTTCTCCTTTTAACTTGGTAGATCTTTTGTATTTATTTTCATTTATTTGGGGAAATATACTAACGAGGTCTATAATTCTATATTGAGCACATGAAGGTTGGAACTACTAGGCAGATGGTATCAGGGGCATATGGGAAGCGGTGTGGGGAAACCAACATTTCTATCTTGGAAAGCCTGGTAATTTTCATTGATGACATTACTCATTATGGAGTAAGGACTCCACTTATTTATTTTCTATCAAATACTTCTATCCTAATTCAGAGCCCTAAATTGAGAATTATCTTTTGGTTGGACTGTGTTACCGGTCACTGATAATTTGACATGCATTAAACCTCTGGTTATTTTGTTTCAATCAACAATAAGAGTTTGGTCGAAAAAAGTATATTTCCTATGTAATTTTGAAGTTTTATATTGCTAATATGAGCAACTTTACCAATAAATAGTAGTGACTATTAAGACAGTGGTACGTATTGGATTTGAATGGATATAGTTCAGTTTTAAATTTGTATGAGACCATCAAATATGACAAATATAAATTGTAGGTTTGTCTGACATCTTTCATATTGTTTTATATGGTTCTTAATTTTGTTACTTATAAACTTGTTTTATTAGTATAATCATTTTAAAGTTTGTTCTTGTTGATATTTCATTGGGTTGATTCAGGTGCAACAGCGTCATAAATATGCTCGTTTACTTGGCTTTTCATGCTATGCAGAGTATGTCATCGATGTTAGAATGGCAAAGACTCCAAAAAAGGTTGGTAATCTCATCACGGGAATGCAATAATCTATTTTCCATCGGGAAGGCTAGTTAGATTATTCCATGAATTATTTTTGTTGGTCTGCATGATCAGTGGAAGAGCATTCCATTCAAACTCTATTTTTTTGTAAGTTGTTCTCAGTAGATAAATTTTTCTGAAAGAAGGAAAGTAAAACTGGGTAATGTATCATGCCACCTGGCTTCTCTGATTACTCACCAGTTTATACTTCCTATCTCTATACTTGCTTTTCTCTTCTATCAGGCATTTCCTTATATGAATCGGTTTTAACACATCAATTATGCTGAAAAGTAAAATCATAAGAATGTTATTGAGATAGTTGTTACCAGATGTTATTTGGTACTAAGGAGCAATTTGAGCCCTTGTTCGTTTGCATAATGTTGGAGGGCACCAAGGATCAGTAGTCAGTAATTGTTTTAAAAAAAAAACAATAAAAATGAGTTGTTTTCTTAAAATATTTAAAAATGAATATCTCAAAATTCTAACGTAGTTCTATAGTTTACGCAAAAGATGTCTTAGATAATGACACACATGAGATTAATTAGAAATTCAATATAAATATGCTACATTTGAGTTTCCCTTTGATGACAGCAGGTGCAGGACAACTCTAATTTAAAATTAAAATAAATGTTTTGCGAACTTTCTTAGCTCAGTCTAGTCTAATAAGTAATAACTGCAGCCTGCTGGATGATATTGGGAAAATGAAGAAGGAAATATTAATCAGAGATGAACTTGTTTCTTTGGTTAAATCAGAGTGTAATTTGTAATTTGAGAGATTACTATATTTAACTTTGCACTGCTTTTTAAAGTCTTTCCGTGATCCTGATATCTGATTCTGAATTTCATCCAGGTGTTTGAGTTCCTGAAAGACATATCAGCAAGTTTAACTGACATGGCCACGAAAGAACTTAATATGTTGAAAGATTTGAAGGTTTACATTTTTTGGTGTGTGTTTTTTTCATTAATTTATATTTATCTCATTACTGATTTGATTATGACATCAGAAGAAAGAAGAAGGAGAGCTTCCATTTGGAATTGAGGACCTACTATATTATGTAAAACGGATTGAAGAACAGAGCTACGATTTGGATTTTGGAGAAATCAAGCAATACTTTCCGATTAGTGTGGTTCTATCTGGGATCTTCAAAATTGTCCAAGATCTATTTGGTAATTATATATCTTACATAACGTTCATAAAGTGTGGTTCCCGAGCAACCATTTGCCGACACAGTTAACTGCTTGAGTGCTTAACTTGGGCTGAACATATTTTATCATTATTTTTTTACTTTTCCAAATATTGATCTCTTCGTCATAGAATGTAATTGATACATATTCTTGCATTTTTTTCTCATAGGCTTAAGGTTTGAGGAGATTTCAGGAGCAGATGTTTGGCATTGTGATGTTCGTGTTTTTACAGTGCTGGACTTGGGTTCTAGCGAACTCTTAGGTTATTGCTACCTTGATTTGTTCGCAAGGTTGGACTTTTTAACTATTTGTGCTTCATCAATTGTTGTTTGCCGGTGAAAGGTGGGCACAGTTTCATGTTGTTTATTTATTACAGGGAAGGAAAATATGGTCATACTTGTGTGTTGGCTCTCCAGAACAGTGCATCAACAATCAGTGGGGCGAAACAGGTTGTTTTTTTTTTCTTCTTTTTTTTTGTGAGTTAAAGTTAAAGTTTATAATTATTCTTATTGTAAGCACCATTTCCTATGTAGTTGGGTAGGCTTTGGAAATTTCTTTGCTTATCCATGTAAAGGACAGTTTTGATCTTTGTTCTGGTGCATGTGTCCATAAATCTCCATGAAATTTCATGCTATCTGTCCACCTTTACCCACATATACCATGGGAACAACATAAATCACATTACCTTGCAATTCTGGTCTTTATCTTTCTTCGTTCCAAACATTTGAAGTGTGTCTTTGCTTTAAGAAACTTTACCAACTAGAAGGACACAATCAGAACTCTATCAAGAACTGTTGCAGTTCTAGTCTTGACCTTAGAGGACATTTCTCATCTGCCATAGTTTAAGACATAAAATTAAGAAAGCACTTTAGAGTTTAGAGATGTAATGTTTGCTTATATCACTAAGAGCTGGCCAACCTTTTATGCATGGCTCGTCGTGATGTATCTAGTTTTGTTCTGTTTAAATCTGTATGTTGAATAAGACACCAACATGCTCTTCATGCATGGCTGTTTATTAATAAAATTAGGACCTCGGCAATTGTATGAGCAAAAAATCTTGAGCTTCTTTCTCTTTCTTAATTTTTTCCTTATTTTGTTTATTCAGATACCAGTTGCATTGCTAATATCTCAGTGTCAGAAGGAAGCTGATGGTAGTTCTGGATTATTGCGGTTTTCTGAAGTGGTCAGTCTTTTCCATGAGTTTGGTCACGTGGTATGTTTGCTTTTGCTTCCATCAAACATGATTTCCTAATCAGAACCATATTTTTATGTATCATGATATGCCTTATAATTCTTCTATTTGCTAGCTTGGGTTTGGGGGAATGGTAAAAGAAATGGAGTTGTGTATAATTGACATTCTTTTTGTAGTATCTTACATACGCTTTCCTTTTATTTATGATATTTGTGTATAACTTCACGAAACAACATTCTTTGCCTTAGGATAGTCTCAATGGTAGGGTCTACATTTAAATGATTCCATAAGCTAGAAACTAATCCAAACTGGGCCTTATTTTGGTTTTTGGTTTGTATCAATCAACTTGTAGCCTGGAGTGAATAGGTCTTGCAGATGTTCCTGTCAGATTAGTTAATCCTAGGGGTTTCTTCTTTGGTCTGTTATTCACCAATGCACTGAATGGGCATACTGCTGTGAAATTGGATTTTAATATTTGCATGCTGTGCTCTATGCCCTTGATTTAAAGAGTTGGGTGTATGATCTACTCGATTTTTATGATTACTAATTGCTCTACCTCAGTTATTAGTAAGATTCATTCTGTAATAGCTTGAATTTGGGTATAAATTGTGCAGTATTTTCATGCAGGTGTGGCATAATACTTGTTTAAATTTAGTTTTGTTTGGACATGGCATTCTTTACCTTTTACCCTTATTCTGATGTTATTTTTAAAACCACTGTTAGGTTCAACAAATTTGCAACCGTGCATCGTTTGCCAGAATTTCTGGATTGTGTGTTGATCCAGACTTTGTGGAAATTCCTTCTCAACTGTTAGAAAACTGGTAACAAAATTAATACATATTCATCCTTGTTTTAATTCAAATTTAGGATAAACATTTATCAAAAGATTAATCAAACATAGATTCTAACTTCCTACTTGTAGGTGTTATGAAAGCTATTCTCTCAAGTTGATTTCGGGATTCCATCAGGTGAGTTACACTAATTGTTCCCTCCATAATCTTCTAAAACTAGATTCGGTTTTTCTTAATATATCGTCTTTGTTTTAGGCAACCTCAATCTGACACGTTTACTGAATGCTTTTTTGAAGTATTAATATATTAACTGTCACGTGCAGGATATTACAAAACCGTTGAAGGATGACATATGCAATTCAATTAAAAGATGGAGAACTTCTTTTTCTGCTCTTAAATTGAAGCAAGATATTCTATGCTGTATGTTTTACATTTTCATTGTTTCAGTTTACCTATATATTTTCTAAATGTTTTCTTACTTTTACTTATCTTGATGCTTATTTAGATTATATTAGTCTGGTATGTAGAGTCATTTACGCTGTAATCTATAGTTCTTAAATGGTAATTAGTTAGATTACATTGTCATATACAATGGTTTGACCTCTACAAAGTAGAGAATAATTCTTATCGTCTGGATTTGATTTAGAGCCTGTTAATTATGATAAAAAATATATTTTTGAAGTGAAAAATGATTTTAGTTTTGGTTAGTTAGTATTCTTCATCATGAATTATACAGAAAAATCAATTTAAATGTAAACCTACCGTTGAGATAATTTAAATGATTGTTAAGCATAATTTCCTTCAAAATCAATTCTATTAAAATCTAAACCAAACCTCGGTCAATAGCTGTATATTGTGTGTATATATAGACATGAATATATGCGCAATGTGGATTTATTAATAGTAGAAGTGAAATTAGATGAGTACGTAAAATGTTTATTTTCCATGTGAAGAAAGGTGAAACGATTATAAGCACTGCTACTACTAAGCACTACTTTCTATTTGTGCGTGGACTGTTTAGTTACTTTTGATTACTTTTTCAGTTATTATTTAAGAATCAGTTGGTTAATACTTCTCGAGTGGGGAACGGGACATAATGTTGACAAAGATTGAACATCCTAACTACGTCTCATTATTTAACTTCAAAATCTGCTTGTTATCAGGTCTGTTTGATCAAATCATACATTCCGCGGATAACATAGACGTGCAGGAATTATTCAAGCATCTTCATCCCATGGTAAATATTTAACAGCACTTGTAATTATAAGTTCAGTGTTTGTGATAATAGAGTGAAAGGAAGTTTCATTTAAATTTCATTTCGCAGGAAATGTTGGGCTTGCCGATACCAGAAGGAACCAATCCAGCGTCATATTTTCCTTGTACCGTCGTAGGTTATGAGGCAGCTTGCTATAGTCGTATATGGAGTGAGGTTTGAATAACTCGTTACATTGTGTGATACCCTTTTCAAAATTAATGATAATCAATGTTTCATTGCAAACATATTTTAATTTTCAGTCATCCATGGATAGTTTCCTCACTTTCCTTATTGTGTTTCTGGAAAAATAGTCTTCCCCGATCATTGAATTTGAAAAATTAAATCTGAAGTTTAAAATGTTTCAGGTTTTTGCTGCTGATATATTCGCCTCAAAGTTCTGCAACGATGTTTCAAACCAGCATGCCGGAATGCAATTCAGGAACAAGGTAAGTCATGGCATAGACGTTCTGATTTGGGAGCCGAAAATTTAGCATTATGGGTGATTTATATGAACTCATAAAATTTTCATTTCCAAACTTATGTTCTAAATTTTTGTTCTTGGGATAACGATAGCATGCAGCAATTTATTTGTTTGTTAAAGGAATTTGGGAGATTGCGACTGTAAATTTAGTAGTATTTATATTCATACTGATTTAACATTTGCAGGTTTTGGCCATGGCCGGAATGAAAGATCCTAATGATGTCTTATCAGACTTTCTGGGAAGAGAACCATCGATCCAAGCTTACCTTGAGAACAAAGTCAAGTATGTTTTGTAAGGTTTTTTGGTGAACTTGTATATTGACAATTTTTTTGGAGCATCGCTTTTCATTAATAATTAATAGGTTAGTGTAAAAGTTAGTATATTTTGTTTATTATAAATTAATGTAAATTTTTTCTCAAATTAAAGAAACATAATTTTAGTCTGTTCCCTTAATAGCTTCTAATAGTACTTTTTCTATTTATAAAATCATATTCAGTAACATTTTTTCTTTTAGAAATAAAATAATTTCAAAATAGTTGGGAGAAATTTACATTATATATATAGCGGTAACTTTAGCAATATTTATTCCCTCAAAAAGATGAAAGATAATCATTTTGTTTTTTTGGATATTTTTACTGCAAACCTACCAAGACACACCGGTTGCCGTGCACATCTCTGTTTTGTCGAGAAAGACAAAATAAGTGACCGATTCCAACACCCAGCAACTCATTGTCAATTTTATATACGAGGCATCCCCTGAAAGTATAAAAGGAAAGAAAAAAATTAGATAAAAAATTAATTCATTCACAATTTAAGAATTAAAATTAAGCGAAATTATATAAGAGTTTCTATAAATAAGTGTATATAAATTAATTTTAACAATAAGTGTTTTTTATAAGGTATTTCAAAATAAACAAAAATTAAAAGTTAAATAGTGTGAAATTATTAAAATGAAAAGTGACATTGAAATTTATACGTAAGTTATAAAAAAGTCAATACAGAAAATGATTATAAAAACACTTTTTTTTTTCTTAATATATAATGTTATAATCATACCAAAAAAAATTATGGATCTTTAATATTCATTGCTGGTAATTTATTTTTCAAATAATAAAATTAGTTATATTAAAAAAAATAGAATTAATGATAAAATGTCTAAAGAATACGACTACAGATAAAGAGTATAAATTCATTGTTAATTTTTATAAACAAAATAGTCTAAAGTAAAATTAACATAACTTTTTATGACCTTGTTAATAAGGGTAATTCAATTTCTAACTGAATCAATCCCGATGTGTGTCAAATAAAAACTTGCACTGGTAGAATAATCAAATCTATGCGACTCTGACTTCTACTCTCTAATTCAAACGATGTGCAAAACAGAAGCCCTAATTGCCATTAGATTCAGCCGCCGGTACTCTCCAATCGCCGCCCAACTGGACCACCGTGAGCCAGATCGTTGTTGCAACTGCCTTCGGACACGTAGTGAGGGTTTTAAGGTTAATCGTATGGGCTGGGCCCAATACTGTTTCACGGGCCAGGTCAAGAAGAAGGCAGTTCCATAAATTTTTCCTGTACCTATATAAAACAAAAATCCATTTTTTTTTGTCTTGAAAGTCATTTTCAGAAACTAAAATTGACTTTTGAATTCAAAAGTCATCTTTTCTCCTAAATAAAACTTTTGAGTTGCATAATATAAAAATAGAAAATAGATTTCAGAAATTAAATAACTTTTAAATTATATATCCAAAATTTTCTTGTTTTTTTTTTAAATATACAGTTTAAAAATTATGAATTCTACTAAAATATATAATTCAAATAAAATAAAAAATAATTTTTTTTAGGTGGAATTCGGTGAAAATTATGGAAGTGCAGGAAGAAGTAGTTGGTAAGAAAATAGAGGTCTTAAAACTAAAGTTTCATTCATTTTTTGGTTGGTAATGTCTTTTAAAGTTGAAGACAAAAAATTACGATTATGAGACATTAGTCATAGTTAATTTTCAATAGTAACAAATTTGTTTACATGAAAATATAATCTAATGTTCCGCGTATTACAATAAATAGTTAATATAAATTTTATATTAAGAGGTTTAATTTAAATTAAACAAGAATTAAAAGTTTATAAATAAATTTATGACCAATTTGTATTTTTTATTTTAATTAAGGTTGAGCACTTTGGAATATTTTTTTTAACTTTTTTGGGCTTACAAGTTTTCTATTTTGAAATATTTAAAGAAAACAACAAAAATTTGTAGTACTGAGACCTGTTTCTTATTATAAACTATTTTTCCATGTTTTTGAATTCTGATAGTATTGACGAGTTTAATAGTAAGTCACTGAATAAAGTAATTGTGTATATTTTAAATAACAATCTTATTAAAATGGTTTTTCACAATAAATGTGAACTTCCAGTACTCAAACTGTGATCGTGCGAAAAATATAATTGAAATTCATTTATTTATACCTTAAAATTTGGTATCGACATCAATTTTAGGAATATTTTATTTTAGGATTAAATATATTTATTGTTCTAAACTTTAACAAAGTAAAATCGATTTAGTCTTCTACATTTTAATTTTAAAATTTTAAAATTGAATGAGTGTAGTTTTTAACAAAATTTGTGCTAATGTTAGTTTTTTTAATTCAACCGTTGATTTTATTTTTATGAAAATTATATTTATTTATTTTTAAAATTTATAAATTAATTTATATTAAAATTAGAATATTGATAATTTTTAATTTTATATTAAAATTTAAAAATAAAAACATATTTAAATCTTTTAATTTATTACAAAAATGAAGAATATATAGATGTTTAATATTTATGGATTGTGTATATAAGATCTATGTATTATAATCAATAAGAAATATAACACATGTAACCCCTTAAGCAATTACAATAAAAGGTAAGGGATTCATCAAACATGATAATTATAATTTATAATTTGACAATCGTGTAAAATGTTTACATTGGGAGTACATTTAAATCAAATTAATATATATATATATATATATATATATATATATATATATATATATTATGAAAGTATATCTTGTAAAAATTTTATATATAAATATTATTATGTGAATTTTAAGAGGGTAAAACCTTGGAATTGAAATTTTTAAAATTGGAAAGTTTTTATTGGTTATTCTGGCACACTTAAACCTAACCCTCGTGTCGTGTTTGAACGCGCTTTTGGTTGGTAAGAGTGTATTTTTAACTTCTAGTAATGTACTCTGAACTTCCCAAGATTCTTCCCATTTTCTATTCAAACTTCAAAGCAATATCATTGTTTCTTAAGTTCAATAATTTTATATGTTTATAAATATTGTTAGGGGAAACAAGATAAAATTAATAAAATAAATATTTTAATTTAAAAAATATTATTTGATGAATAAAATTAAAAAACAAACGTGATTAAAAAAAATATACTTTATATATAGTTTATATATTGGTATAGATATAAATAATAATAATTGAATATCTGATATATGTATTAATATCCTATCCATTTAGAGGAGAAAGACTATTTTTATTTTTATTTTTAGTAAAAAAGTATCATAAATGTAATTATGTAACAAATTGAAAAATTCACCAAATCATCAAATTTTCCAATTTTATTCTATCCCAACATCATGTTTCATAATGTCATAATCATTATATTTGCATTAAAAGTCATAATTATATTATGGAATCAAACATGATTCCATTAACATCAATACATTACACACTTTAAGATTAAGATGCAATCTTATTCCAAATTCATTCATTTTATAATTAATTTAAGGATTAAATATGTTTTTGTCCCTTAATTTTTAGTGAATTTTAAAATTAATTTATTTCGAAATTTTGGACCAATTTTGTCCTTCATCTTTCGAAATGTGTGGATTTAGTCATTTTAATCAAATTTTGTTAAATTTATTTGACATTTCAAATGCGTTTTATAATGGTATATAACTTAACATTAAAGCAAAAATGTATCAAACAGTATAAACAACTCGGATACAACTCTGAAATGCATACGAAACATCAAATAAACCTAACAAAATTTGATTAAAATGACTAAATCTACGTATTTCAAAAGATGAATGACTAAATTTGTCCAAAGTTTTGAAATTGACTAATTCCAAAATTCACTGAAAATTAAGAGACCAAAAACATATTTAACCCTTAATTTAATTAAAATTTTTATTCTAAGAATTTTTACAACATTAAAATACAACTACTTCAAATACACACAACATTTGAAAATTTTCAAAACAAGTGATTAATTTAAACTTCATTTTCAAACACTTAACAATGGACTGTTGTCTCAATTAATATTGACATCCAATTTAACTCGATACTTAATACCTATATTAAAATATTACATTAACTTAAATAAAACAATTTATAAACATTTTTGTTATTTAATCGTTCATTATTTTTTAAGTTGTAGGCATCCTATAAAAAAAATCAAATTGCTATTAAAAACTCTTATCACCTGGAAATTTCAAAACATTAAAATCAAGGATATTCCAATGTGAACATTTGCAAAATCATATAAGAAAAACTAGAAAATTGTTTATATAGGATAATCAAACTTACTTTATAAAAAATAAATCATGATAGATTGAGTATAAATGATTCTTACTTTACCATTATCGCATAAATATCCACATTAAGCTATTAAAAGCGGAATTAATGTTTTTCAAAAATTAAGAAAATACATAATTATCATTTCACTAAAAAATAAAAGGATTTTAAATTAGAGGAGTCTGGATATCACTTAATATAATATAAAACATATGAATATATTTTTTTCTTTTATTGTTTAAACATAAGAAAATGTGTACCACTAATATCAGAATTTCATCTTCATGGTAATGATCAACAATTGATGTCTCGGGAGAGGAAATGTGTGAATACAGAAGCAAAACAGAGAATAGGGAAAAAAAAGGCAATGAGAAGCTGCGAGAAGAAAAAC